>Ga0316204_10004339_pt1 | contig 25634 bp, 29 predicted proteins | sample 6monrhotite_MG_2_FD_205661 | JGI IMG/M metagenome (GOLD analysis project Ga0316204, IMG submission 205661) | Microbial mat bacterial communities from mineral coupon in-situ incubated in ocean water Damariscotta River, Maine, United States -... | ecosystem: Environmental > Aquatic > Marine >...
ACTACGCATGGGCCGACAAGGCCGTGAGCGACAGCGATCTGAAGGCGATTTTCGACATCATGGTCTGGGGGCCGACATCCAATAACGGTCATCCCATACGCATACTCTTTGCGCGTAGCGATGCGGCCAAACAACGACTGGTGCCAGCCCTGAAGGGCAACAACGTTGAAAAAGTGTTGAGCGCTCCGGTCTGCGCCATCATTGGCTACGACACAGAGTTTCACGAGCGATTGCCGGAATTATTTCCGCACGACCCAGGCAAGCGGCAGATGTTTATTGATAATCCGCAACGGCGTGCCGATGATGCGTTTAGAAACGGCACCCTGCAGGGCGCCTATTTCATGATTGCAGCGCGCGCCCTCGGCTTTGATGTCGGTCCCATCTCGGGCTTCTTCAACGACATCGTTGACGCCGAGTTTTTCGCCGACACAACCATCAAGTCGAATTTCCTTTGCAATGTCGGCTACGGCGACGAAAGCGCCGTGTGGCAAAAATTACCACGGCCCTCCTTCGACAGTATCTGTACTCTGATTTAGTCAGGAATATTTTCCAATGCACCATCCTCCAACAGGACTGCTACAAGCCGATCGCGACCGGGCCACTCCGGGCTACCGAATGTTCTCGCCGTTGGGCATTGCAAAGACATTCGTCATAAACATGCACGGCGACGTCGTACATGCCTGGGACCTGCCTTTTGAGCCTGGCAACTTTGGCTGCCTTTTACGCAATGGCAACATGCTTTCGGCCTCGCGCACTCCGGATGGTCCAAAGGGCTTACCGGCAAAAGGCGGCCTGTTGCAGGAGCGAGACTGGGACGGCAAGGTTATTTGGGAGTTTCAGGACGACTTGCAGCATCACGATTTTCTGCGTTGCAGTAACGGCAATACAATGTATCTGCGCTGGGAATTACTGCAAAAAGAAAGCGAGAAGCGCGTTCTCGGTGGGCTGGCCGGTACCGAGCATGGCGACGGAATCTGGGGCGACGTCATTCGGGAGATCGAACCAGATGGCACTGTGGTCTGGGAATGGCGAGCCGAGGACTGTGAAGAAATGTACGAATTTCCTCTAAATCCGATGTGCCCGCGTCACGAGTGGTGTCATGCAAATTGCATTACGCAACTGGCAAACGGCGATGTCTTGATCAATTTTCGCTACAACCACCTTATGGCGATTATTGACTACAAAACAAAGGCTTTCCGGTGGCACCTGTGCGACTACGAATATGGCCAGCAACACAGCGTCTACATGCTTGAAAATGGCAACTTGCTGTTTTTCGCGAATGGCGCGAATGTACTTGGGGTTGGTCCTGAAGCCGGCTCACGTGTCATTGAACTTGACCCGCACAGCAAGACTCCGGTTTGGCAATATGCCGGGTCACCAAGGTTCTCATTTTTCAGTTGGTTCATCAGTAATGCGCAACGACTGGAGTCGGGCAACACCTCAATTCTTGAGGGTATCAAAGGCAGAATTATTGAAGTTACCGCAGCGGGCGAAATTGTCTGGGAGTATGTCTCGCCCCACTATGTAACTGAACCGCACCCCATGTATACCGGCGGAAACGCGATTTTTCGTCATTACTTCTACACCCCGGATTCAATTGAAATTGCAGGCCGCTTACCGGCCGATGCATGGCAAAGCTAGCTATGGAGACATCACAATGAGCGTTATTTTATATCACTGGTGGGGGTCGACTTGCTCACGCAAGGCGAGAACAACCTTGGCCGAAAAAGGTGTCGACTGGGAAAGTGTGCATATCGACCTGCACCAGTTTGAAAACTGGGAACCGTGGTACGTCAAGATTCACCCCAACGGTGTGGTTCCGGCGATGGATCATGACGGTCGTATCGTCATCGAGTCCAATGCCATCCTTGAATACATCGACGAAACTTTCGATGGGCCGTCGCTAAGACCGGACGACACATGGGAGCGGGCCAATATGCGTGTCTGGATGGACAAGTCCGAGCATGTATTGCATAAGAATATGCACCTCATCTCGCACAACAATCATCACGCGCACCGTTGGGACGAGTATGCCAAGCAACACGGCCGTGACGCGCTCATGGAAAAAGTACGTTCACAGCCTGACCTGCAGCGACGCCATGATGAAATTCGCAATGCCGACGGCATCGCCGCAGACGTTGTCGCATTTGCCGTCGAGCGCGTGATCGACCAGCTGAGTATGATGGAGAACGACCTGGCGCGCGGTCCCTGGATGACTGGCGAAACCTACTCGCTTGCCGACATCGCCGTACTGCCGTTTGTGGAGCGCTTCCAGGCAAACGGCTATGGCGCCGAAATCGCTGCTGACAAACGGCCCAGACTCGCCAGCTGGTTTGCACGAATTCAGGAGCGACCTGCGGTCAAGCAGGCCTATGCATTCATGGATCCGGACGCAGAGGCCTGCTGAATCTCCGCCCTCGCTAGCCCTTCAGCTTCGCTTCCAGGTGCTCCATTAGATGGGCCATCTGGTCGCTCGGACTAAACTCGATCGCTTCGTAGTCCTCATCAACTCTAACCGTATGCCCTGGCGGCCAGTAATAGACGTCGCCGGCATTTACAGTCTCCTCAGTGCCGTCGGCATACGACACATGGATAGCCCCCTTGACCACTGTTCCCCAATGCGGGCACTGGCACAGATTCTCCGGTAATCCTTGCAGCAATGGCGCTGCGTCCGCGCCTGCCGGAAACCGGACCCGAGCCACATTGATGTCGCCCCAGTCCTGGCCCTGAAAACATACTCCCCCGGCTTCCAGGCGCGTTGGTAAATCGTTGCGTGCTTGTTTCATGACTGTCTCTCCCTTCAATTCGAGGCGGACCTCCCGCCAATGCGATATTTGTACCTTACTACCGCTCACTTAAACATGGAGGGGAGATGGAGTTTTTGTGGAGGTTTCTGGGCTACAGCCGCCAAGTGCTCTATCCTCGGAGTAATGATTTATCAGTTTGATCATTTCGAACTCGACCTGGCGCGATTCGAGCTTCGTGAACACGGCACAACGCGTCCCGTTGAGCCGCAGGTGCTGGCCCTGCTTGCGCTGCTGCTTGAACATCGCGAGCGGCTGGTATCCAAAGATGAGATCCTGGAAAAACTCTGGGATGGCCGGGTCGTTACAGATTCGACTCTAAGCAGCCGCATCAAGTCCGCCCGGCAGGCATTGGGTGACAGCGGCAAGACACAAAAATATATCAGAACGATTCCACGCAAGGGCTTTCGTTTCGTAGCCGATGTTCAGGTCATTCGCGAATATAGCGAACTGTCTGAGGTGCAGCCGACAGAAGATCTCATACCTGGCAACGCGGCTTCGCAGCGTCCGTCGATCGCCGTTCTGCCATTCCGTTCATTATGCGATGCGAGTCGTTACGACACTCTCGCAGACGGTCTGTCGCATGAACTCATCACTGAACTTGCACGCCTGCGCTGGCTATTTGTGATCGCCAGGGGTTCATCATTTCGCTTTCGCGAGCCAGATATCGACGTGCGCGAAGTGGGTCGGGTTCTCGGCGTCCACTATTGTCTTTGCGGTAGCGTCGAAATCAGCGGGCAAAAACTTATCGTTACGGCCGAACTGGTCGACACACGTACAGCCGAGGTCGTGTGGGGCGAGCAATACTCGGGATACGTTGACGACGTTCATGCAGTGCGTGCCGAAATAAAATCAACAATACTGACAGCGTTGGAGATCCAGATACCCATACATGAGGCCGCAGCTGCCAGACTCATGTCCAGCGACAACCTCGACGCTTGGTCGGCCTACCACCTCGGCCTGCAGCATTTGTATCGATTTAATAAACAGGACAACGTAGTGGCCGCCGCTTTATTCAAACGCGCAATCGACCAGGACACCGATTTCGCGCGCGCACATGCGGGGCTTTCATTTGTGCATTTTCAAACCGCCTTCATGCGACAAACCGATAACATCGCCGGCGAAATCTCCCTGTCGCGTAGCTGCGCTCAACGCGGCATCGACATAGACCCGCTGGATCCGTTCGTCAACTTCACCATGGGGCGCAGCTACTGGCTGGAGACCGATCTGGAAAGCGCTCGCTCGTGGCTGGAGCGAGCAACGTCACTCTGTCCGAACTACGCGCAGGGCATGTATGCATTGGCATGGACGAACACAATCGCGGGTGCGGAACTCGACGGCCGCGAGCAAATAGACCAGGCAATGCGGCTGAGTCCGCTCGACCCTTTGTACTACGCCATGCTTGGCGCCCGCGGGTTCACGCACATTGCCAGAGGTGAATACGCCGCAGCCGTTGAGTGGACTGAGCGGGCTGCACGATCCCCGGGCGCGCATGTATTTATGGCGCTCCTCGCCGCTGTTTCACAAGCGCTGGCTGGCAATACGGCGCGTGCGCTGTCGTTGGCCTCTGAAGTGCGTGAACGCGGTCCGCTGCTGAGCGGCGTCGATTTTTTCAGGGGCTATCCGGTAACCGCCGAACCCATGCGCAGCAGGATTGCGCAGGCACTGCAGCAGCTGGGCTTCTAACTACAACCCGCCGCTTCGTACAATGAACTCTTGAATGTCAGCAACGCCTTTGCCGTCGCGAACATTTGAAAAGACGAACGGCCGTTCGCCGCGCATGCGTTTCGCATCGCGGTCCATGACACTCAGATCAGCGCCAACCAACGGTGCAAGATCAATTTTATTGATCACCAGCAAATCTGACTTGGTGATACCTGGACCGCCCTTGCGCGGAATCTTGTCGCCGGCCGAGACGTCGATGACATAGATCGTGATGTCAGCAAGTTCAGGTGAAAAAGTCGCCGCCAGATTGTCACCGCCAGATTCGACAATCACCATGTCCAGATCGTCAAAGCGCGCGTTCATGTCGTCGATTGCCGCCAAATTCATTGACGCGTCCTCACGGATAGCCGTGTGCGGACAGCCGCCCGTTTCTACACCAACGATACGCTCATCCGGCAATGCCCCCGACCTCTTCAGAAAATCGGCATCTTCGCGCGTATAGATATCATTGGTGATAACCGCCAACGACCATTTGTCACGCATGCTTTTACAAAGCGCATCGGTTAAAGCGGTTTTGCCCGAGCCGACGGGACCGCCGATTCCGACACGAAGTGGACCGTTTGCATTCATGATCGAAAAAGCCTCGTATATTGTGATTCGTGTTGCATGGAGAGAATGTCAGCGATGATGGTCGCCGTCGCGACATTCTCAAGCGGTATGTCAGCGACGGTATCTACGGTTTCCAGAACCAACGGCATTAGATTCGCAATGATTCGTTGCCCGTCCGTTTGACCCAGCGGAATCAGCCGCACCGCGGCGGAAACCAGATTGGACACATAGCCCTGCGCAAACGCCACCATCGCCGCATGCCGCTCGACCCCATGGCCCTTGGCCGCGACGCCGACAGCGACCGGATAAGGACAGCCGGCGACCAGCACGCTCTGTAACAGCTCGATTTCTTCGCATTTCCAGATTGCGGTCGATGCTTTCAGAAAGGCATCGCCCTGCGCGGTAATTTCCCGGCGCAACTCCGCGGTCGGTTGGAAAGCCAACACGTGCTCGACTATCGTACGCAACTGTTTGGCGTCGCTGGCTGCCTCCCAGGCGCGAGCAAGGAATGCGACATCGGCCTGGCCATTACCACAACGCAGCATGTCGGCGATCCAGTTTTCGGCGTCCTCAACAGTAGCAATCAGTTCCGCTTCAACCGCGGTTTCGATGCCCTGCGAGAACGTGTAGGCGCCAACCGGGTACGACGGCGACAACCACGTCATCAGTCTGTAAAGAGAGTCGCTAGTGACCATGACTGTAGGCACCGGCCTCCGGATGAAACGCTGCATCGTGGATTGCCACGTCTGCGCCGAGGCCACGCAGCATGGCGACGATCACGTGATCGTCGCGTATGCGTATGGTTTTACCGATGACTTCGGTCGGTAAATGTCGATTGCCGAGGTGCCATGCGATACGCACAAGGTGCTCCGGATCTTGTGCCGTAATGTCCGCAACCCGTTCCGCCTTGGCATGCACCTCGACCACAGTACCGTCGTCCAGACGCAAGCGGTCGCCATCGGCGATCGCAATCGCTTCGGGTAAGTCGAGAAGAAACTCCTTGCCGGACTCGGACACCATCGCAATGCGCCGTCGATGCCGCTGGTCGAAGTCGAGATGAATTTCATCATCTGCCGCAGGGCCCGCTGCGTGCGCGTCAATAACGTCTATTGCTCGAATCATGGTAGCGCCCTCAGTACAGAAAGTAACGTTGTGCCAACGGCAGCACCTCTGCGGGCTCGCAGGTTAGCAGCTCGCCGTCTGCGCGCACTTCGTATGTTTCCGGGTCAACCTCGATCTCTGGGCAGTAATCATTGAGTACCATCTGCGCCTTGCCGATACCGCTGCGCGTGTTGCTGACCGCGAGTGTTTGTTTGTCCAGGCCAAGTTGCTTGCCAATGCCTGCTTCCTGAGCCGCTTGCGATACGAAGGTAACGGCACTTTCCGACATCGCCTTGCCGAATGCTGCGAACATCGGACGATAGTGCACCGGCTGCGGCGTCGGGATAGAAGCGTTTGGATCACCCATCGGTGCCGCTGCAATACTGCCCATCTTAAGCACCAGATCCGGCTTCACGCCGAAGAAGGCGGGACTCCAGAGTACGAGGTCAGCAAGCTTGCCTGCCTCGATAGAACCAATGTGCTGCGACATGCCGTGTGCAATAGCCGGGTTAATCGTGTACTTCGCAAGATAGCGACGCACTCGGAAGTTGTCATTGTCACCGCTCTCTTCAGCGAGGCGTCCGCGCTGCTTTTTCATCTTGTCAGCAGTCTGCCAGGTTCGTATCAACACCTCTCCAACCCGCCCCATCGCCTGGCTGTCTGACGCGATTATCGAAAATGCACCAAGGTCGTGCAAGATATCTTCAGCCGCGATAGTCTCTTTGCGAATTCGACTCTCGGCGAAGGCAATATCCTCTGGAATTGACGCGTCGAGGTGATGACAGACCATCAACATATCGAGATGCTCATCAACCGTGTTGACCGTGTAGGGCCTGGTCGGGTTGGTCGATGAGGGCAAGACGTTGTTAAAGCCGCAAACCTTGATGATGTCTGGTGCATGACCACCACCCGCGCCCTCAGTATGAAACGCATGGATGGTTCTGTTCTTGAATGCGGCCAGCGTGTTTTCGACGAAGCCACTCTCATTTAGAGTATCCGTATGAATCATTGTCTGTACGTCATACGCGTCAGCGACCGACAAACAACAATCAATAGTCGCGGGTGTGGTGCCCCAGTCTTCATGCAACTTGAGCGCACAGGCACCACCTAGCACCTGTTCCTCAAGCGCCGCAGGCAACGACGCATTACCCTTGCCGGCAAACGCGAGGTTCATGGGAAAGGAATCGGCAGCCTGCAGCATACGACCAAGATGCCAGGCACCCGGCGTACAGGTGGTCGCATTTGTGCCAGTGGCAGGGCCGGTGCCACCGCCGAGCATGGTGGTTACACCCGACATCAACGCTTCATCAATCTGCTGCGGACAAATAAAGTGGATGTGCGCGTCAAATGCGCCAGTCGTCAAAATCTTGCCTTCACCGGCAATCGCTTCAGTCGAAGGCCCGATAAGAATATCTACGCCATTCTGCGTGTCCGGATTACCGGCTTTGCCGATCTTGCTGATCCGACCATCGCGTATACCAACGTCTGCTTTGTAGATTCCGCTAACGTCAACGATGAGCGCGTTGGTAATAACCGTGTCAACGGCACCTTCTGCCCGGGTCGCCTGCGACTGACCCATGCCGTCACGGATCACCTTGCCGCCACCGAATTTGACCTCGTCACCGTAACAGGTCAGGTCACGCTCCACCTCAATGATCAGGTCCGTGTCGGCAAGCCTGACGCGGTCACCCGTGGTTGGCCCATACATAGACGCATAAGCATGTCGGTCAATTTTCACAGGCATCAGAGCTCTCCCATGATGGCTTGATTGAATCCGTAAACCTGCCTGCGGCCACCAAAGGGAACCAGATTCACTTCGCGACTCTGACCAGGCTCAAAGCGAACGGCCGTTCCAGCCGCGATATCGAGCCGCTGGCCACGAGCCTGCTCGCGCTCAAAGCTAAGCGCCTCGTTGGCTTCGAAGAAATGATAGTGGGAGCCCACCTGTATCGGCCGATCACCTGTATTGGCTACCGTAATGGTTGTAACGTCGAGTCCGGCATTCAGTTCGATCATGCCATCCGCCGTCAATATTTCTCCGGGTATCATGCGCGCACTCCTAGCGTATTGGCTCATGCACAGTGACCAGCTTGGTGCCGTCCGGAAACGTCGCCTCAACCTGCACATCGTGAATCATCTCGGCGATACCCTCCATGACCTGATCTCGACTCAGCACTTGTGCACCTTCCGACATCAGATCTGCGACTGACCTGCCATCGCGGGCACCTTCGACAACGAAATCTGAAATCAAGGCCACGGCTTCCGGGTGATTGAGCTTTACACCGCGCTCCAACCGCCGTCTTGCCACCATGGCAGCGACAGAAATAAACATTTTGTCTTTTTCCCTAGGGGTTAGGTGCATTATTCGTACTCTCCATTCAGGATTGCCAAACGCGCGGTAAGGAAAACCCGACCTCGCCCAATCGCCCGCTACCCGCTTCTTGTAGCGCGACGAAAATGTCAGCGATGCCCTTGCGCAATGCACGAACATCTGCAGCTACCAGTCGCCCGACCAACAGCGGACCCAGATTGGATACGCCACCCATTAGGTCGTTTGATCCGATCACGCCCCGTACTGCTTCGATGCTCCCGTCAAGATCACTATCGACAAGAATAAACGTCGCCGTTGCCACTCTTCCGGCAAGCACCGCGGTTCGCTGCAAGACGTCCTGTAGCAAGCCCTTGTTGCTGTCGTTAAACTCCAGGGCGTCAATGAAGACCAGCCGCCCATCAATTTCAACTCGCCAGTGATCATGAACATGACCCGAAGCCAAGACTTCGTTCATCGCCGAGCGACCCAGCACCATCGACTCAACTGCAAACAATGATGCATTGCCGCGTAGCTGTACCTTCGTCTGCCGACGCAGGCGACCGCCATCGAACACGATCGTTTCCTGCGGCAACCAGACGGCAATCGCATCTTTGGCGATATTCAGACTTGTATTGACGCGCGCCGAACGGTGCCTGGAGCGATAAACCTTTTCGGCGGCCTGTGTTGTGACGATCGCCTGGGTTGCCGCGTCCCATGAAATATCGAATGCCATCTCATCGTCATCAGTAAGACCGCCAGCTGTATTGATCAATACAGCTTCACGATAGTCCAGATGTGCTGCTTTTGGGAAACGGACCTTGCAGCAACCTTGTTGGTACAAGTCTTTGAGACAGGTACGCCCGGACCGCAACTTGAAAACAACATTTGCTACGCCCGCAGAACGCTGCAGCCTATCGGCACTGACGGCCACGACGCTATTGGCGCTGCGTCTGACGCCTGACCCTTCGGAAAATCAATATTGATGCAACTACCACTAGCAGGGCCACAGCCGGCAGAATGCCGTGAGTGCCGTCTGCCGACGTCGCGTGAACGTGTACTTTTTCATCGAGATGCGCCACAGCAATTGTCGACTGTGTCATAAAGAAAGTGGCGATAAGGTATGCCGCTTTTTGCATGTGTGAACTCCCTTGGTCAGTATGAGAATGTGACACATTTGATACGCGTAGACAATTTGCATTGTCGTGCGCAGTTACGGTTTCAACTGAAAGAATTTTTCTACTCTGCGATGCCCGCTTCTGCAAGCAGCGTCAGCAGAGCAATCTGCGTTGCCAGATGTGCGTCAGTGTTGGTCCAGGACTCGTCCGGCGCATGTGAGTTGGCACTTTCGCCACCGCGGCTCAGAGTTACTGCAGGCACGCCAATGGATATGGGCCAGTTAGCATCGGTCGAAGAAATATGCAGTTGCGGCTCAATATCGAGGGCGCGCATTGCAGCTGAAGCATGCTCGACCAAACTGGCATTGACCTCACTTCGTGCCGCAGGGCGCGTGCCGATGCGTTCTATCGCTACCGTTAGCTCCGGTCCGTCCTCGCGCATATCATTCTCATCCTTCAATGCCTGCATGACCGCGTTGCGCATGACGGCATCGATGTCGTCGAGATTTGACTGCTTGCCCGAGCGCATGTCGATTTCCATCCAGGACTCAAAAGGGATGGAATTGATCGAGGTACCGCCGCCAACTCTGCCAACATTGAAGGTGGTCTTTTCGTCCTGCTCGGTTACTGCTACTGCGTCCACGGCGAAATTCGCGATCGCGCGGCCGAGAGCATGATGCGTATTCGCTCTGCCAAATGCGCCCCAGGAGTGGCCACCGGGTCCGCTGAAGGTAACTCGATAGCGATGCGAGCCAACACCCGCGTAAACGATGCGATTGGTGTTACCACCGTCGAGCGCGATCATCGTGTCAATCTGCGGCCCATCTTCACGGAATAGATACTTAACTCCACGGAGATCGCCGAGCCCCTCTTCACCGACGTTGCCGACGAACAACACGTCGGCCTCTGTTACTATATGGTTCGCCTGCATACTGCGAAGAATCGAAAGAGCCGAAACCAGCCCACGCGTGTTGTCGCCAACGCCCGGTGCAAAGAGCGTGTTGCCCTCAATCCTGACACTGACGTCCGTTTCCAGTGGAAAAACGGTATCGAGGTGCGCCGTTAGCGCAATACTGCGCTTGCCACCACGACCAGGGCGCCGGCCAATAACGTTACCCTCTGCATCGATCGAGACCTCGCTCAAGCCAGCCTCTCGCAACTTCGCGGCAAACCGTACCGCTCTGTTGTGTTCGCCAAATGGCGGCGCCGGAATCTCAGTCAGTTCAATCAAGTCGTCAAGCAGTTCGGTCTGCATGCCCTCAATATCACGCAAGGCGCTAGCGACAGCTGGCTGTGCCATCAAGCTCGCCACTGTCTGAGCCGAATCTTCAGCTGCGAGCGAGACGCCGGAGGCAGAGATCAGCCAAAGGGCTGCGAGCAAATTGATCCTAGTCGCCATCCGGGCCTCCTGCTGCGCAGCTGGTGCGGATCTCTTCCAGCCGTGCATGCAGGTATTCCGTGAAGAAACCGTGCATCAGGAATCGCTGCCCGAGATTTCCGGGTCCGACCATGTAAAGCGGGTACTTGTTATAGGCGAGCTCGGCGAGGGTCGGGTCGCCAACCATTTGCCCGATCCTCACGGCAATGGATTGATCGAGATTAAAGCCGTTGATCGCATCGCGATATTGTTGCGCCGTCAGCAGAAAGCAAAACAGGCACATGAACAATGCGTGTGCTGTTTCGAAGTCCAGCACCTGTGACCAACGGCCTTGCTTGACGCTGTCATCAAGCTCCATTGGCCGCCACAGGTCCCATTTCAAGGTGTCATGTGCCACCGGCCACTTGTCGCGCTCCCATGTCCCAAGATCTCGCATCACGCGAAATAGTTCCTGATCGTGATCAACAAATGTGTGCGTCATCATGTCTTCAATATTCTTCGGATACAGCGACATGGGTTCGAACTCTCCATGCTCGGTATTCTCGTACAGGAAATTCAGAATATTTGACTCGGTGGTGAAATGACGAATGATGAGCTGGTTGGCCTCAGGACTTACGAAGTGCTTGCAGAAAAAACAGATCATGCGCTGCAAAAAACCATGTGCGCTGAATTGCGGCAGCGGCAGACGCTTGAAGGCCCAGGTTATATACAAAATGACGACGAAGAATCCCTGTAATACCGGGCGAATGAACCAGCGCGAGCGTCTTTCGAGATCGTTCAGCCATAATTCCGCTGCCTCCGGATCAATTGGCATCGAGTTATCCACCATCACGGCCTGCAGCAATGGACTTCGTTCAGGGTGGCGACTACTCAGCATGATCTATTTCCTCCAGTTGCATTGCATACAGCCTACCGACGACTTTAGCGGTGCGAATTACTCGATCGCCTGCATTTTGATCGACGCAGATGCGATCAATTAGTCCGTACAGTTTATCCATATGCGCGTCGTCATTTTCGCCGTGGTAGCGCATGAATCTTGTGAACTTGTCGGCACCCGGAACGAGCTCTGCAATCCGTGCTGCCCAATCATTCGCCATCTTGTTGCCCAGTCCTTCTATAATCCACATGGCTCCCAGCAAGTCGACTGGGTTTGGCTGGCTGGCGCGGTACATTAGGAAACAATGCAAGGCCTCTGAGCCTGGATTCCGCGCCTGCGCCTGAATAGCGTCGAGTTGACCGCCGCTCGCGACATAGTCGGACTCGAGTACTTCGTAGTCGCGGTGTTCTTCCTGCGCATGCCCGATAATGACTGAACGCACGTCTGCATGCTCGCGGTCGAAGCTCGACGCGCAGCGGGCGATCCAGCGTGCACCCTCGACGACTTGTGGGCGTAGATTCAACAGCAGGCTTTGGTAGTCGTTGAGATCAAACTGGCCCAGATCAAGACGTCTTACGATGGGCACCTTGGCCAGGCGCCGCTCGAAATCGAACCAGACTCGCAGCAGGCGACGCAGTGTTTCCTGCCCGATGTCAGTAAGCACTTCCGGGCGCTCGAGTTCGACAACCTCACGCATTGTTTTCAGCCTTCCTGTCTTCGTGGACTACAGTCAGTTGGATATAAGCCGTATTGAAGCGTCCACTTTCCGGCACCATGCAAACAATTGTGTCACCCAGGTCTGCCTTCCCCAGCGAAAGAAACTCATCCAGCATGATCAGGATGGAGGCGCTGCCCGTGTTGCCACGAGTGTATAAATTTGAATACCATTTTTCCTCGGGAATTCTCGCGCCTGCCATGTCCAGCATGTCATAGATCAGGCTTTTGAAATGGTGCGACGAGTAATGGCACAGCAGGTGATCGATCTTGTCGATCTCGAGAACACCCTCTTCGATCAATCGCAACGCGCCGTCGACGCCCAGCTTGACGATATTTTCCAGCAGGCGAACATCCTGCCTGATCAACAGCGCACCGTGTGCCTCGGCCTCAGCATAGGTGGCAAAATCCTGCCAGGTTCGCTGCTCCGCGGCATCCGCAGTCGCGCCTATACCCATACAGACCGGGTAGGCATCCGCATGCGAGAAGCTGCGGATCCAGTCAATACGCAGACAGCGGCCGCGCGGTTTTGCCTCGAGCAGCATCGCACCGGCGCCATCCGATAACATCCAGCGCAGAAACTCGGCGTTGAAGTCAATCGCCTTGCTGCTTCCGGCCGCCTCATAGCGCGTGTTTTTGAACAGCCGTGACGCCAGCTCACTGACCACTACCAGTGCGTTCGGTTGATCGCCGACGCGAATGTTGTTGTATGCGGCCTTGATCGCCATCGAACTGCAGGTGCAGACACCATGTGTCGTGTGCAATTCAATTCCGGACATTCCAAGTTCGGCCTGGACCATGCTACCGAAGCCCGGAATCACCATGTCGCCCTGGGTGGTGGCGCAGCTCAACATCTTGACCTGTTCGAGCGACAATGCGGACTTCTCGAGGCAATTCTTGCCAGCCAAGGCACCCAGTTCAGATGCCGAATACAAGGTTTCGTGATCCTTGTTTATGGCGTAGTGACGTGTCTCGATGCCGTTGGCTTTCAGGATACGCCGCCGAAGACGACTTTTCTTGCCGTCGACAAGACCCAGAATGTCCTCCATCTCATCATTTGTAACCGCCGGGCCAGGCAAGAACGCGCCGGTACTATTGATGTATACGTTCAAGCGGCCGCCTGCTTCTGCCTGAGATAGACCCGCAAACAACGGAGATTCTCCTCCACATACGGCACCACGCAGGTAATTCCCATAAACAACAGGTAAGCCGGCAGGTAAGTTGAGCCGGAGTGTGGGTTGACGACGCGCTGCAACTGCATATTTCCTGCCCAATTGAAGGTAATGAGATTAATGAACATCTCCCAATTGATCACGATAATAAGCATCAGCAAATAAAGTGGTATGGTCGCCATGTAATTATGGACGTGCACCTCCCAGATTGAAATGTGCCGCCTGGGCGATGCGTAGTGAACGTCATAATGCGCGACGAATTCGTGCAGCAATACAGCAGCGAAACAAATCAGCAGGACAGTGACGTTCACATAGAAAAGGATGCAAACAAGAATTGGAATACCGACCTGAATTCCCATCGCGGTGTGCATTAAGGATTCACGCAAACCGGATGTCGTTTCGATCTTGGTTGCACGGTGGCAACACCAGTCAATAAAGCCTGTAATTCCCCATAACGGCAGCAAACCGTAGAAAATCATGTTCAGGAGCAGCTGATCGGTATCCAAATCACATTCTCCAAGTCGTCTAAATCATTCGGCAACCGGTAGCGCAGACTATGGCACATTTACGTATTAGATTGGTCATTGCTCCAGCCCTGGTTGTCGGCGGTCTTTGGCTGCACGAAGCCATTCAGGCCCGGGCCGGGGATGCGCAAGTCATCTATAACGCGCTCGACCAGGCGATACCTTTTTTGCCATGGACCATCTGGGTTTACTTTTCATTCTTCGTCTTTATAGGCTCGACCGTCTTCCGTGTTGAAGACCGCCTCTTTTGGCGGTTCATTATCGCAAGCTCACTGGCCGCGACGATCGCGTGGACAATTGTTCTGCTCTATCCAATTACCTTCGATCGACCCGACCCCACATTGATTCAGAGCGAACTGTATCAGCGACTGTACACCCTGGTGCACGACGCAGATCCGTCACACATCACATTTCCGAGTCTGCATGTCGGCGTAACCTGGATCTGCAACTTCTTGCTTTGGAATCGCAGCGGCCGCGGCTTGAGGATAGCGCTTGGTGTTGGAATTTCGCTGTCGACCCTGTTTACCAAACAACACCTTGTGATAGACGTGATCGGCGGTGTCGTGCTCGCCTTGTTCTGCGTATGGGCAGTTACTCGGCTGTTGCCACAGCTGGTCGCGAAAAACGAAAGTTAAGTTGTGCTGTTACTCAGGTCTTCTTGAAGATCGTAGCACCCGACTCGGCGCCAGAAACGCCGGCGCGGAACACACCGAATAATTCGCGCCCCATGCCCTCGTGCCCCGCGGCAATGTCGAATTCCACGGCCGGCCGCTCTGCAAATGCATCTTTGGTTTGCACCGACAGAATACCCGCCACCGAGTCCAGCTCGACGATATCGCCATCACGGATTTTGCCAATTGCGCCACCGTGAATCGCTTCGGGCGTCACCTGAATTGCCGCCAGCACCTTGCCCGATGCACCGGACATACGACCGTCGGTTAACATTGCCACCTTGAAACCGCGATTCTGCAGCACACCAAGATACGGTGTGAGTTTATGCAACTCCGGCATGCCGTTGGCGGCCGGCCCCTGGCACGGCAGCACCGCAACGAGGTCGCACTCCAGCTCGCCGGCGTTGAAGGCATCTTTGAATTCTTCCTGCGAAAGAAATACGCGCGCGGGTGCCGTGACTTTGTAATGCTGCTCATCCACCGCCGACACTTTTACGATCGCTCGACCGATGTTGCCGTCAACCAGCCGCAGCCCGCCCTCGCTGTCGAATGGATTTCCGACCGGTCGCAAGACCTCCTCGTCCAGTGACTTCGTTTGCGCCGGCTGCCAGGCGAATTTGCCGTCCTCAATAGTGGGCTCCTGGCAGAAATTGCGTAATCCATGGCCAAGAATTGTTTGCACGTCTGCATGCAGCATGCCGGCATCCAGCAGGTCATTGATCATGAACGTCAGGCCGCCGGCGGCGTGAAAATGATTAACATCGGCGAGACCGTTCGGGTAGACACGGGCCATCAACGGCACTGCAGCCGATAACTCCGAGAGGTCGCTCCAGTCGATGACAACACCGGCCGCCGCTGCAATAGCAACCAGGTGCAGGGTGTGGTTGGTTGATCCGCCGGTTGCCAGCAGGCCAACGGCGGCATTGACGATAGTCTTCTCACTAACAATGTGTCCAATGGGAATGTAATTGTCGCCAAGATCTGTGGTTGCAAGTATGGTTCGCACTGCTTCCTGCGTCAGGTGTTCGCGCAATTCCGTGCCTGGATTGACGAACGATCCGCCGGGCAGTTGCAAGCCCATGAACTCCATCAACATCTGGTTGCTATTGGCGGTGCCGTAAAAAGTGCAGGTGCCAGGTGAATGGTATGACGCCGACTCCGCGGCAAGTAATTCGTCGCGTCCAATTTTGCCGGCCGCATACTCTTCGCGAATTCTCGCCTTCTCTTTGTTCGGCAGACCGGAGACCATTGGCCCGGCCGGAACGAATGCGATCGGTAGATGACCAAACGACAACGACCCGATAAGCAATCCCGGTACGATCTTGTCGCATATTCCGAGGCACAGCGCAGCGTCAAACATATTGTGCGACAGCGCCACCGCCGTCGACATTGCAATGACGTCGCGACTGAACAATGACAGATCCATACCCGTCTGCCCCTGCGTCACACCGTCACACATAGCCGGCACGCCGCCAGCAAATTGTGCGGTTGCCCCTTCTGCCTCCGCAGCGCTTTTTATCAATGCAGGATAAGTTTCGAAGGGCTGATGTGCGCTGAGCATATCGTTGTACGCAGAGACGATACCGATATTCGGTGCCGTGTTGTCGGCCAGGCGCTTCTTGTCCTCAACACCGCTCGCGGCGATGCCGTGTGCGATATTGCTACAGGAGAGATGGCCGCGAGCAGGGCCATCGGCCGCCGCCGCTGCGATGCGGGCAAGATAGGCGCTGCGACTCGCTTTGCTGCGTTCCTGAATGCGTGCAGTGACACGCTCGATTACTGGATTCATGTGGCCTCTCTACGGTGCCCAGAAAACATGCACCGGTGCTCGCTTCTGGAAAAGTAAACGTGATACGGGAAACTCCGTCGAACTGGTTTTGGCTTGCTCGTAGACCGCACGCTTGTCGTCGCCGAAGAATAACAGCAGGATTTCGTCGCTGCGGGTCAACGCGCTACCGGTCAGGCTAATGCGTGCATGCGGGCTTGCTACCGTTTCTATTGGCACGAAGAATGTTGAGCTGTCGACCTCGAGGTACGAATCGAGATCCTGCAGATCGGGGAACAATGATGCGATATGTCCATCATCACCCATGCCCAACAACGAACAGGCGAACGGAATATTGAGTGTCGCGATCGAATCGTTCAGCGTGGCGCTTCTCTCCGCCACCGACGTATCCGGCGCATACAGTGGTAACAGGTCTGCCTCGGCAGCATTGTCGACCAGTAACTCCGCACGCAACATCTTTTCATTGCTATCGGCATGCGTGGGCGGCACCCAGCGCTCGTCACTCAGCAATAGCTGCACACGATCCCACTCCAGATCGGTCTTGGCGAGCGCCGCATAGCATTGGCCCGGCGACGATCCGCCGGTTACGACCATAGATGTCTTCGGCTGTACAGCGAGTCGTCGCGCCAATGCGGCAACTATTCTTGCTGCAGCCGCAAGCGACGCTTCCTCTCGCGATTCGAAAAAATTCTCCATAACTCTCTAACTCTCCGGCTGCCAGGCGCGGCCATCACGATCAATGAGTAGCGATGATGCACTTGGGCCCCAGGTGCCTGCATTGTAGGTCTCGACTTTTTGCTTGCTCGACTCCCAACCCTCGATGATGCTATCCACCCATCGCCAGGCTGCATCGACTTCATCACGCCGCATGAACAATGCCGGATTGCCGCGCAGAACTTCCATCAGAAGTCGTTCATAGGCATCCGGATAGCGCAGACCGAATGTTTCCTCGAAACTCAGATCAAGAGACACGGGCCGCAGATCGAAACCACCCGGTCCCGGCTCCTTCGCCATTAGTGAGAGCTTTACGCCTTCGTCCGGCTGCAATCGAATCACCAGACGATTTGGCGCTACATTGAAAGCTTGCTCTGGAAAGATCGAATGCGGCACATCCTGGAACTGGATGACGATCTCGGAGTGTTTGGCCTTGAGACGTTTGCCGGTGCGCAGATAAAACGGCACGTTTGACCAACGCCAATTGTCGATTTCAATCTTCAAAGCAACAAATGTTTCGGTAGTGCTCTGCTTGCCGTCGAGTTCTTCGGCATAGCCCGGCACGGACTCACCATTGATAGCGCCGGCACTGTATTGGCCGCGCACGGTGTTGTTACGTACGGAGTCCGCATCGATAGGTCGCAGCGCCCGCAGCACTTTGATCTTCTCATCCCGCACCGCGTCGTGATGCAGGCTTGACGGGCTTTCCATCGCCGTTAGACACAGCAGCTGCAACAGGTGGTTCTGCACCATGTCGCGTAGCGCGCCGACATTGTCATAAAAATCGATGCGCCCACCGACGCCGAGGTCTTCGGCGACCGTAATTTGCACATGATCAACCGCACCACGCCGCCACAATGGTTCAAACAGGGAGTTTGCAAAACGTAGCGCAAGCAGGTTTTGTACTGTTTCCTTGCCCAGATAATGATCGATACGATAAATCTGGTTCTCCGCAAAACATTCACCGACCTCGTCATTGATCGCGGAGGCCGATTCAAGATCGCGTCCAAGCGGCTTCTCCAAAACGATGCGGCTGCTGCTGGTGATCAAGTCGTTCTTGCGCAGCCCTTTGGCGATGGCGCCGAACAGACTCGGTGCTGTTGCGAGATACGCAACGCGTGTACGCGCCTCGTGCCCTTTGAGGGTCTTATCAAGCTCACTCCATTTATCCGCCGCCAGTACATCTATCTCGATGTACTCGATTCGCTCACTAAAGGTTCGCCATTGCTTGTCGACAAAATCACCTTTGGAGAGATTCGCTTGTAGCGACGCCTTGGCCTGTTTCAGGTATGCGTCGCGGCTTAGCGCGCTTCGGCCGACCGAAATTATGCGACTACTGCCTGTTATCTGGCCATCGCGGTCACGGTGATACATAGCGGGCAACAACTTGCGCATCGCGAGATCGCCGGTTCCGCCGAATATAATCAGGTCGAACTCGTCGACCGGGAGCAGTTTTGCCATGGGAGTGATTCCTTAGTATTCGGAAACTTTACTACGGATTTGCCACTTAATAGCCTTTTTGGTGGTTTTTTCGACTACTTTTATGTAGTTTTGCTACATGTTGAATCTCATTGAACAACGCTTACCGGACCTGAGCCGCGCCGAACAGCGCGTCGCACGTTGGGTACTGGAACACCCGAAACAGGCCGCTGAATCGAAACTCGCTGGCGTGGCTATGGCCTGCAACACAAGTGAGCCAACGGTAATTCGTTTTTGCCGCCACATCGGTCTGAACGGATTTCGGCAATTTACGATTCGGCTGACGGAGGCCCTAAGTCGTCCCACTGTTTATGTGCACAGAAATGTTAGCGAGAACGACAGTGCCGCCGACGCCGTAACCAAGGTTATGGACGCCTCTATTCGCGCCTTGATTGATGTGCGTGCGCGAGCAGCATCCATGCCGTTTGAGCATACTGTCGAAGTGATGTCTGCGGCCAGACAGCTTGTTTTCATCGGTCTCGGTGCTTCCGGCCGGGTGGCGCGTGACGCCTGCCACAAGTTCTTCCGCCTCGGCATTCCATGCACTGATGCGACAGACACGCCAACGATATTGCAGCTTGCGGCCATCGCAGAAGAACGCGATGTCCTTTTGCTAACGTCTCGCGGCGGAAGCTCGATGGCACTAGAGCGCGCAGCGAGAATGGCGAGAGACCGCGGCGCCAGCGTCGTTGTATTCACCGACCCGGCATCGGCGCTCGCCAAGGCGGCGGACATTCTGTTTCCGTGCCATGTTACAGATGATGCAAGCTTGTACACGCCCATGAGCTCAAGACTCGCTCAACTCGCTCTTTTTGATGCGTTGCAAGTACTGCTCGCCATAGCGCTGGGCGAAGAAGCCATCAACAAGTTACGTCGCAGCAAAGATGTGCTCGCTGCATACGGAGAAACGATGTGAGTTGGAAAAAGATAAGCGGTTCCACGGTGTTTGAGAATAACTGGATGTCTGTTCATGAAGACCATGTAGTCAACCCGCGTGGCGGCAAGAATCAGTACGGGCATGTGCACTTCAAGAACAAGGCAATCGGCATCATCCCGATCGATGCTGAGGGCAACATCTGGCTGGTCGGACAGCAACGCTACACCCTCGGTAGCTATTCCTGGGAAATCCCGGAGGGCGGCGCACCGCACGGTGAGTCAACCCTCGACGCTGCAAAAAGGGAACTCAGGGAAGAAACCGGCTTGTCCGCAAATCGGTGGACGGAGATTCTCAAGCTGCATATCAGCAACTCAATCACCGACGAAGTCGGCTATGTGTTTATTGCAGAGGAATTAAGCAGTGGCGAAACGGACTTCGATGAAACAGAGGATATCGCGATTCGAAAACTGCAGCTACAGGATGCTTTGAGCATGATTGACCGCAGCGAAATCACCGATGCGATAACGGTCGCCGCCCTGCTGCATCTGTATCGCAGTCGGTCAAAATTCAAACTCAATGTTCGCACGTAGAATGTTGTCGGGACTGCGCTCGCTGACACCGGAGAAATACCCAAGCTCCCAGCGCAATTTTCGTCCCTGCGAAACTCGAAACAGTCCGGTAAACGCGGGCCCAACCGCAGTTGTGTCTTGCCCCACGTGTAACTCAAGGCCTGGCTCGAACACTTCTGCGAGTCGATAGCGCGCCTGCACACGCAGATTCGTTTCAATTTCGTTCTCAATCGGCTCACCCCATTCGTAGATAAGACCGAGATTCGCTGTAACCGTTGATCTGCCGAAATCACGCACCGCCAGAAGATGCGCCGACGCTTCCCAGATATTGTTTTGGACCTCGCGTTCCAGCTCAAATAGCACGCCCCAATCCACGGCAAACTCGCCCTGCTCCGTCAGCTGCCACTTGGCTTCCACCTCATAGGCATCTATGGAGAGACTTTCGCCGCGATTCCTTTGCGCGATGGCGTAAATCTCCACAGCCCATCGATCAGACACTGATCGACCAAAACCAAGAAAATGTTTTTGCAGGGCCGGGGCGACGCCTTCGTCCTGGTCGATGAAGCGCCACTCAATCTCGGTTTCCAGCGGCTGCACGTAGGGATCGTAAACCTTGTCGACAACCACGCCGTCGGCTGTTGCAATGCCACTGAAAAATACGAGCAGCAACAGGCAAGCCATCGCTGCCGGCCTTGCACTCGTCCTCCCGAGCATCACAGCGTCGTATCCTCATTGACTTTGTTTGCAAACTTACCGGAGAAATACGCTAAAGCAACGAATAGCAGACTTGCCAGATAGACAATCGCTTCGACCGCGGAAGGAGAGGCTTCGTAGCCGACAAGGGCATACGCCAACTGCCCCAGCAGCGACTGCTCGGAGAGAAGAAAGGAGGTATCCCAAATCGCACCGGCCGAGGAGATCCAGTCCGCCTGAATCAGCAGTCTTACGGCTTGCGAGGCCAAACCTGCACCGATCAACGCAAGCAGAATGATGGAAATTGCGGGCTCTTGTCGTAGCGGGCGTGCTAAAAGAAGGTAGTAAATTAGCACGCCAATGCTGAAACCAATACACCCGCCGACGATCGATCCCAGCGCAACTGCCGAGAAGAAATCGGTAACGTTCCAGAATCCGGAAACGTAGATATAGATCTCGGAACCCTCGCGTGTAAAAGCCATTATCACCATTGCGGCCATCAGCAAAGCAATCCTGTTTGACCTGCGACGCGGTGCGCTCCTTAGCTGCTGAGGAACCTGAAACGCGAGCAGAGCGATCAACACGAACGTTGCGAACTGCAGCAACGCATTGCAAACCTCTTGTCCTACTCCGTCAAACAGCTCGGAAACCGGGTCCAAAAAATAGCCGTATGTTGCTGCACCCGCCAGCCCCAGGAGAATAGCGGGCAACACCCAGCGGCGGGTGACATGCAGGAATCTTTCGCTGGCCAGCAAAACACTCAGCATCAATGCTGCCTCCAGCACCTCGCGCAACACTATTATGACGCTATTGAGTAGCATCGCTTTCTGCCTCAACAACGATGGTACCGAGCGCCGTTTGCGGATTAAACTCGCCAAAAAACGGGTAACGACCGGGCGCTAGCGGCCCGATAAAAACGACCGCCTTACGACCGCCGGGAATGACTTTCTCCCGGTTGAGCTCATAACTTTCAAACTCCTCGGGCGTCGGGTCACGATTGTAGATGATGAGTTTGACTTTGATACCTGCCGGAATCGTCAGAACATCTGGTTGAAACAAATGATTTCGTATCTCTATTTCGAATTCGGGCGTCGCCGCTGCAGAAAGTCCGCTCGAGAGCAACAGGAAGACGGTGACGCTCACGCCGAGTACTCTCAAACAGGCACGGAAATTCACTTGTCGATCTCCACATAGTCTTTCGAAGCGCGCCAATTGACTGGAAAAATAACGTTGGCCGTCAAACCCGCACCATCGCTATTGTTCTGCAGATTGATGTTTGCATGATGCAGGCGCGTTATGTGCTTTACGATCGACAGACCCAAACCGCAACCATCAACGGCACTCTCATGACGATCGCCGCCAACGCGACGAAACCGGTCAAACACCTGATTGATTTCGGTCAAGGGAATTCCCGGGCCGGTATCCTTGACGCTTAAACAAACGCCGAGATCTCCCTTGTCTACACCGACAGTAATTGACGCTCCTTCAGGAGAGTACTTACTCGCATTCAGGATTAGATTGGTTAGCAGTATCTTTAAGGAATCTTCATCACCGATGATTGCCTGCGATGTGCCACGCAGTGAAATTGTCTGCCGCTTGCTGTCGATACCCGTATACAGCTCCGCAATCACCGACTGGGCCAGTGTGTGCAAGTCGATACTCCGCATCGATGCCTGGTAATGCTCCGGCGAAGTGCGGTACAGAGTCATGATCTGCTCGATCAGATGGGCGAGTCGCCCAAGATCACGGTCAAGCTTGCCGAGTTCAATATCGCTTTCCGGATTCTGTTTGCGTAGATTGTGCACGTGCACCTTTAGCGCACTGATGGGCGTTCGAAGTTCGTGTGCCGCGTCGGATGAAAATCTGCGCTCCCTGCTAATGGACTCGTCAAGTCGATGTAGCAGACCGTTTAACGCGTCGATAACCGGGGCAAGCTCGACCGGTGGATTACTGGTGGTCAGTTGCGACAGGTCATCGACTCGCTTGGCACGCAATTCAGTCGCCAACTTGCCCACAAGGGACAGACCATTGCCCACCACAAGCCATACGATTAGTGCAATCAGAGGCAGGCTTATGATGATTGGGATTAACGCCTGCAGGATAATTTCATCGGCAAGATTAATTCGTATGTCGATACGCTCTGCGATCAAAAGCCACAGAGCCGACTGCTCATCAAATCTGCTCAGCACTCGCCAGCGGTAACCTGCAAAGTTTTCCTCTCGGTAGCCCTCGTTAAAGTCGGAAATAGGTTCCTTGCTGCTGTTTTCCGATCGCTGCACCAAGACGCCATCTTTGGTCCAGATTTGAAACGCCAGCCTTTCGGATGGTGGACTGGAGACTCGCACGCTGCCCGGTCGCATTGACTGGATCAATGCGGCCGTATCGGCTAACTGGGTATCAAGCAATGCCTCTGTTTCCGCCATACTGCTTTTGTAGCCAGAGACAGCGGCAACAAAGTTGCCAATCGTTACGGCGGCCAGCAATGAGAAGATCAGATAGAGGCGAATTGATTTCACGGTTTTTTGACGGTGTACCCTACGCCACGAACTGTTTTGATAAAGTCGCTGCCAAACTTCTTACGCAGATGATGTACATGCACCTCTATAGCGTTACTGGAAACTTCCTCTCCCCACGCATACAAGTGTGACTCAAGCTGTTCTCGGGTCTGTACTCTGCCGCAGTTTTCTACCAGCGACTTCAACATAGTGTACTCACGACGTGCCAGCTCGACGGGTTCGCCTTTATAGAATGCCTGCCGCGCAATGGTATCAAGCGATACATCGCCAACTTCGATACGACTGTCCGAAGTTACGCTTAGGCGCCTTTCAATCACGCGCAGGCGCGCTATTAACTCGGGTATTTCGAATGGCTTCGGTAAATAGTCGTCTGCCCCACTGTCGAGACCGGAAACTCGCGCATCGATGCTCGCTCTGGCAGTTAGTACCAGTACCGGCACCGACGAACCCGAACTCCGAATCTTTCTCAGGACATCGAGACCGTCCATATCCGGCAAACCAAGATCAAGCACGACCATGTCGGGCGGCTCGACAGCAACAGTATGCAGAGCGGCCTTTCCTTCCGACACATGATTGGTTACAAAGCCCTCACTGCGGAGGGCTTTGCATAAACCTGTAGCGAGCGACTGATCGTCCTCGACAAGGAGAATTTGCATGCAACGTTGCCTTTCTCATGCTCATCGATCCTGCTCTTATGAACTGGATCGATTTAATTTCTGCCGAACATCAGACAGTGCGATATCGATTTCCTGCCTGCGACCGGCATCCGCTACCGGACGTTCCGCTCTCGGTTCCGCGGCCATCGCTTTGAGCAGATACTCTTCAGCGTTGGCGTAGTCCTTTTTGTCTCGCAGATAGTCTGCGTAGAAATAGTTCGGGTCAATGCCGTTGGGATTGATCTCAAGCGCTTTTTGCAGAAACTGCAAGGCTTTCTTGTCGTTCCCAAAGCCCACCGGCCAGCCTGGTACTTTGGAGTATAGCGTCCCAAGGCTCGCATATGCGGAACCGTTTAGCGCGTGATCATCGATTTTCAAAGATGCTTCCAGGCTGGTTCTCGCCTCCTTGGCGAACGACAAAGCGCCCAGCCCGCCTTTCACTCCTGCGAATGCGGATTTAATAATTCCATTCCATACCAGTATTTCGGCAGACCCCCTGTTGTTGGCAACAGCGGCATCGGCGCTCTGGATCAGGCTTTCATAGGCTTTGATCTGTTCATCACCGCTCATTTCGTAGTTCGCTACCGCCCAGTCTCGTTGCAACTCCGACACGATCTCGTCGGTTGATTGGGCAAAGACTATCGCTGGCAGGAAAAGTATCAGCGCAAAAACAGTTATCGAGTGCTTGGTATTCATTGATCTATCCCTTGTTCAAGCTTCGTGTTTGGCGAAGCGCCGAATGATCGGCAATTGTTTACGTAAGCTGCTGTCGACTAATGCAGGCAGCAGAGCATTTACTTTTACGAATATTTTTTCGGGCCAGCCCATGTACCTGTCGAGTCGCGACCGATTGCTGATTGCCCTGACGACCTGATCGGCCACCAAAGAAGGCTTGTCCATTGCGGTTCCGAGCTGATTGTTCATCGCCACCAGCTTGTCGCTGTTGAGACCGGTCTGAGTTGCGCGCGGAGCGATGTACGAGACTTGTACTCCGGAGTCTGCCAGTTCTCGTCGCAGCGATTCCGTAAACCCCCGCAAGCCGAACTTGCTCGCACAGTACGCGCCGAATCCGGGAAAGCCGATACTGCCAAAAGTTGAGCCTATGTTAATGATCTGAGCCTGGTCGCATTGCGTAAGCATTGGTAGCAGGTCATGGCAAATCAGCATGGGACTGACGAGATTGATGTTGATCGTATCTGAGATCGCCTGCTGCGACTGCTCGTCAAACAATGCGAACTCGTTTACACCGGCGCAGTTAACCAATAGATTGATACCATTCGCACCCAGGGATTCACAGTAACGGCGAAGATGCTCGCGACCAGCGCTGCTGCCAATGTCGGCAACCAAAGCCTTGTGCCCACTGCCACCCAATCTGGCAATCAAGCCCTGCAACTTATGTTCGT
>Ga0316204_10004340_pt1 | contig 25633 bp, 27 predicted proteins | sample 6monrhotite_MG_2_FD_205661 | JGI IMG/M metagenome (GOLD analysis project Ga0316204, IMG submission 205661) | Microbial mat bacterial communities from mineral coupon in-situ incubated in ocean water Damariscotta River, Maine, United States -... | ecosystem: Environmental > Aquatic > Marine >...
TTGTGATTTGAGTAATGACCAAGAAAGTCTTAAAACGTTAACTGGCTATCCTTGGATTCAAGAACAGTGGAATGCAATCTCTGAGTGGATGACTATTAGGAAGTAAGGTTAATGAGTGATGGTATTAGTTCATCACACATATTTTTAATAGCTCTAGTATCATCAATAAAACTTTGTTTATCAAGGTCTAATGCAAGAAACTTTGCCATTGTTTGATTTACTACAGCATATGTACCAAATCTCATTTTCCCTTCTAAATGCTTTTGAATAATATCATCACCGATTGGAATATAATCAGTCCCTCTAAATGTATAAGATGCTGGATAATACACTTTTTTAGTTCCTTCTTTATTTACACAGTATGTTGCATAGACATCTTCATGAGCTATAAAAAGAGTCTTGAACAGTGCTATTTTTTGAAGTTTTGTGAATGGGGATAATTTTTCTATAACTTTTTTAGTTTGAATAATCTCATTTTCAATAGATTGTTTTTGAGATTCTAGATGGTTTAACTTATAGTATAAATCTTGCAGATGCATTAATACAAAAATCCAAACAGCCACAACGGAATCTTTTGACCAAACCCATGTTCAATTTCATCTGCAATTATGTATCCATTATCTAACTCTTTTATCTGCTCAAACGATTTATTTTTACCACCAACTTCAAATATCCACTTATTATCAACTCTAAAATCACCTTTTTGTGCTGCAATTGCAATATGTGCTGAAGAAAGTATATTGTAAAGAAATGTTTCTCTTACTGTACCAATATTATTTTCAAAAAGATAAAGTAAGTTAGGATTATGTAGATATATTTTTTCTGGTTTTTCTATTGAACCTAGCCCTTTGATACTTTTTGGTAATAATGCAATAAGACCTGAATCTTCTAAATATTTAAGATAATTTTTTAAAGTGCGTTCATCTCCAACACCTATAATAGTTTTTAGTTTTTTCATATCTGGAGTGAATGGTACACTGCTAGCAATTACTCCTAAAAGTTGTTCTAACTTTTTAATACTTGAACCTGTAAGTTTTGGGTAAATTGCTAAGAGGTCATTTTCTATTGTTGTATGAATATTTTGTTCTAATGTCCTATAAAATAGTGCATCATCTTTAAAGTCTAAGAAATATGGATAGTATCCAATGGCTAAATAACGTTTAAAAAGTGGTAGTACCTTTAAATTGTGTTCTTCTAAAAATTTATATATATTATGCGAGTGTTCAATATGAGAACTTAATATTTTTTCTAATTTTATATTAGGCAACTCAATATCATGATTAATCTCTATAAACTCTCTAAATGACATTCCTCTCATGGTATAAATGGCAGCACGCCTACTTAAATCATGACTTCCTTTATGAATTTCAAGAGCAGAACTTCCAGTTGCAATTATTTGTAATGTTGGAAATGTGTCATAAATACTTTTAAGTTCACCCGACCAATTTTCATATTTATGAATTTCATCTAAGCATAATAGTTCACCACCATATTGTAAAAATGTTTCTGCAATTTCATAAAGAGAATAATTTTTTACAAGAAAGTGATCTACTTGAACGTAAAGTGCTTTATCAGTTAATATATTATTGTCATATTCTTTAAGTATATGCTGTACAACTGCAGTAGTTTTTCCAATACCACGAGAGCCTTTTATAATTGAAAGTCTATGTGTCAGTTCTGTTGATTTTAGAAAATAACGTACATATTTTTTGTTATATTGTCGTATGAAGCTTTGAGATAGCCTAAAAAGTTCTTCTAACATTATTTTACCTAATTAATATTTACTACTATTATATCATAGTATTATAGTGATACAGTACTACTTATACAAAACAGTATAATGGACTAAAAGTTACTTATGCATAAATATGGCAATAAGATTTCAAGAAAATAATACACTACAAGAGATACGCAAAGAGATGCATGAGACTAAAGATGGACGTTACCTCACACGTTTATCAATGATAGAGATGCTAATAAAGAATCCGAACACAAAAGTTGAAACAATTACTGAAAAACTTATGATTTCAACCGCTACTATTTATTCATGGATAAATACGTATCATAAGAGTGGTTTAGAGGGTCTAAAGCGAATACTGCGTAACGGAGGAAATCATAATCGCAGTAAAATTGATTCTAAAATATTTGACACACTTCTTGATAAAATAGATAAACAAGATGAGTATTGGAGTGCTCCGAAAATGCGAGAGTGGATTGAAAAGAAGTATTCAGTGATTATTAATGTTGAAACTATCCGTTATCACTTGAAAAAAAGAGGCTATAGCTATACATCAGCAAGACCATCGCCTAGCAAAGGGGATAGAGACGCCCAAGGACGTTTTAAAAAAGTGGATTAAATGATATTGTTGGAGCAATCGCAACAACAAAGTCTCTTAAACTTTTTCTTGAAGATGAAATTAGATTTGGATTAATCAGTAACTACAGAAGAAGTTGGTCTAAAGTAGGTGAACGTGCAGTAGTACCAAATCAACAAATGTTTGCTAATCGCTACATCTTCAGTGCTATTGATCCAATAAACGGAGATAGCTTCCATTTAATTGGTTGGAATGATGTATCAATAAAACATACATATAAGTCTATTGAGGAACAAAAACAGCTTTTGGACGACGCGGTTGCTGAATGGATGGCTGACTCTGAACGAATGCAAAAGCTTACTGGTTACTCTTGGATTCTAGAACAGTGAAAAACTGTTAGATTGTTTTATTGTTTGGTATTATTACTGGCTTCTCTTACTGTTTGCCACTATCAATAAAAGTATTAAAATATATTTTGTTCCAATAATGAGCAAGTTATAGCCAGAATAAACAATATTGTATTAATAAATAACTTTGCTAGAAGCTGTTATCAAAGTGCTTTGTAGTTATTCGTATCTAATGAGATAGAATTTTTCATTAAACCAACTTTTAAGACTCACAAGCTCCGCCAATTTCACCAAAGTCTGTAGTAGCTTGTCCTGAAATGATTTTTTTCTTATCTGCAATTTTTTCACCATTATAGATAATAGTATAACTAATTTCAGAAACACCACGCACTGTATTTATAGTTGAACAGTATGTTTCAATACTTCCTTGTACCCATCTTGAAGCTGTTGTAGCGTCAGTTGTACAGTCAAATGTATAAATCATATGAATTTCATCAAACTTTTTAGGCATCTCCTCAGCTCTTGTGATATCTGCTTCTATTGATAAGTTTTCAACTTTAAGACCTTGGCTTTCAGGAATGGCAACCATGTCAGTTCCACTACAGCTAATTAAACCAACAGCAAAATATTCCATAGGTGAGATTCCACCTTTTGGATTTACAATAAATGTGTTCTTTTCTGTAGTTGCTTCAAATTCCATGCCTGTTGTGTGTTTAATACTAACTTTCATGCTTAACCTTTTAACCAATTTTTAAAATATTCTACCTGTTCTTCTGTTCTAATAGTTGCCGTACCACCTTGCGATGTTCTAGCGTTCATAGAATTTTCTAGCTGTAACTTTTCAAGCACGCTCTTTTCAATTCTCTCATCAATCTTTTGAAGTTCGCTAAGTTCTATCTCACTTAAATCTATGCCTAACGCTTCACTACGTGCAACTGCGTGACCTGTAATAAAATGCGCTTCACGAAATGGCACACCAAGTCTGTCAACTAAGTAATCAGCCAAATCAGTAGCACTTAAATGTCCTTTTTTACAAGCACTATTCATATTTTCACTCTTTACTGTCATTGTACGAAGAGTCTCTTTTAAAATAGTAAGAGAAATATGCGCTGTTTTTACACTGTCAAATACACCCTCTTTATCCTCTTGCGTATCTTTATTGTATGCTAGTGGAAGACCTTTCATGACAGTTAAAAGACTTACAAGGTTTCCATTAACTCGTCCAGTTTTACCACGAAGTAGTTCAGGAACATCAGGATTTTTCTTTTGAGGCATAATTGAGCTTCCTGTAGAGTATGCATCACTTAATTTTACAAAACCAAACTCATAACTTGACCACAAGATAAGCTCTTCACTTAGACGAGAAATATGCATCATCATAGTTGAAATATTAAATAAAATCTCTAATGCAAAATCACGATCACTTACAGTGTCTAAACAGTTCACACTTACACTGTCAAAACCAAGTTTTTGCGCTGTAAGATTTCTATCTACATTATGTGGAGTTCCTGCAAGTGCTGCACATCCTAATGGTGAAACATTATTTCTCTCGACACTACTTTCAAATCTCTCAAAGTCACGTTTAAACATTGATGCGTAAGCAAGCATGTGAAAACCAAAGTTGATTGGTTGAGCATGTTGCAAGTGCGTCATACCTGGAAGCATCGTAGTTGTATTCTTAGAGGCAATATCAACAATAACTTCTACTAAATCTTTTAACTGAGTATTTAATTCACGATTTTTACGAATGACAAAACGACGAAAATCAACTGCTACTTGATCATTTCTGCTTCTACCAGTATGAACCTTTTTACCAGCATCGCCAATAATTTCAGTAAGACGTTTTTCAATCGCCATATGAATATCTTCATCACTTTGAACAAATTCAAACTTATCTGTTTCAATTTCCTCTTTAACCTGAGCAAGTCCTCTCTCAATATCTTTTAGCTCATCATCAGTCAAAATACCCTGAGCATTTAACATAAAAGCGTGAGCTAAAGAGCCATCAATGTCCTCTTCATATAACTCTTTATCAAAAAAGATAGACGCGTTAAACTCATCAAGTAAACTAGAAGCCGCCTCTTCAAAACGACCAGACCACATTTTTTGCATATATTATTTTCTCCATTATCTACTAAACAACATTAATAGCTGTAATATGTAATTTTTCAGTTTTAGAATTATAACAAACTGACATTAATTAAACAGGTTATTTATAGACATCGCCCCTACTGTCAATTTTTAAAACTTTTATCTCTTCTTCATTCATATAAAAAAGTATTCTATATTTTGAAACACGTAAGCGATAAATTGGAGGAATGTCATTACCAGTCATTTTTTTAATATCCCCATCAGGAATATTATTTATAGCTTCAAAGATTTTTATTTGTAATTTTCTTTGATACATTGAAAACTTCTTTTCAAAAGTTTTTGAATAACTAATTTTCATAAATTAAATTTGTTTACAAATTCATCTTTAGTTGAAAACTGTTCATTCTTCAATATCTCCAAGACTTCTTTTTCATCTTCTGCTTCTAGTAACAAGCTAGCTCTAGTTTTTTTAGATTGGCTTTTCTCAAGGTATTCGCTTAAACTTTCACGAATCATTTGTGAAATTGATTTATTTTCTAAAAAACTAAATGCTCTAGCTTGCTCGTAAAGAGCTTCATCTATTGTTAAATTCAATCTATGCATTAACACTCCTTTACATAGTGATGTATTGGTGTATTATAGCAAAAACTATACATAATAAATAACATCAAAAAGTAGTTAACGAGTATATTTTATTTCTAGGTAATACTAGTTTATTTTTTAATGCTATAGTCTGTAGTTTTATATAAACATTCATATAATCTTCTTCTTTATTCATCAATGACCATTGTGAATATATTTCCTCTTCAATCTGTTCAGAAATATAAGGAGCAACAATTCTCATATGTTGCTTAAAGCTTGTTATTAATCTAAGTTGATATATCTTTGTAGACAAGAATACAATTGTAAAAATAAATATAAATAAATTCATAAGATAAAAAGAAAAATATACTTTTTTATTAGAATTAACTATTATATTTTTAGATGGTTTTTCAACTATAAACAATTTAATAAAACCTCTAACTGAAGTAACTCCTGCTATCAAAGAAATTGTTCCAAAAATAATAGCTATCCAATAAAATGAAAAATCTAACAGCTCTAAATGTGCAATCTTAGCGTAAAAGTCATCAACAAACTTAGAACCAGTATAAGATAGTAAATTTAGAAAAGCTCCACCTATAAAATCTAGTACAGGTTGGAAAAGATACAAGAACAACATACTACTAATTATTCCTATTGTTATACTTTTAGAATTCTGTTTTATAAAATCATTCAATCAAACTCTCCATTAATTAATAAAATAATACTAATATTTAATAGCTATATGTATCAAATATAAAACTTTTTCTTAAATTCATCATTAATATCAATCAGCCCACGCTCTTGCAGACTATTTAATACATTCTCATTACAATTCACATCACCTGGCCAACGTCTTTCAAAGCCATCAAGTGAGTTTTTATTTGTACCATCAATTCCAACAAAGCAATTAACGTAAACATCACGACCAGCATCAATGTTATTTACCACTCGCCAAACAAGCATATATGGATTATCTAAATCATTTGAATTTTCATCTACTATTGCAACAATTGAAAAGTGTTGTTTCAACTCTTTAATCTCATCAAAAATTTCACTTGCCTTGCGATTCTTATCAATAGAAATTACTGTAATAGGATTTTGTGTATCTGTATAATATTGACATAAACTTTTAATCTCTTTTGCTTTAGTTTGCATTTTTTCTAGCAGTTGACTATCACTTAATATTTCAAAATCTGTTTTTACAATTTCACCTGTTACATCGATTCCAAGCTTTCCACCAATTAGGGCTTCATTACTTGAATGATCTAGTGCATCTGTAATTCCTTTAGTGATCAAAAGAGTTTTTTCACTAAATCTATTTAATATATATTTAATCAAAGAATCATAGTCTGTAAGTTTTGGTGCATTTTCATCTACAAAGATAGCATGTTTGACAAAACTCATCTGCCCTACTCCCCAAAATGCGTGCATTATTTGAGTAGCGTGACCTTTGTAGTGAGGTTTAATCTTAGCTAAAATTAAATTGTGAAATACACCATTCTCAGGCATATGATAATCTATTAAATCTGGCGCTGTAGTTTTAAGAAGTGGTAAAAATATTCTTTCAGTTGCCCAGCCCATGAATTTATCTTCAATAGGCGGTTTTCCTACAACTGTAGCTAGATATATTGGCTCTTTTTTATGAGTAATGGTCTCAACTTTCATTACAGGATATGGCTCTTCTAGTGTGTAATAACCTGTATGATCACCAAATGGACCCTCTATCTTCATTTTACTAGTATCAACAAAACCTTCAATCACCATATCTACATCTTCTGGAATATATAGATTGTTTGTAAGAGATTTTACAGTTTTTGCTGGAGAGTTTTTAATGAATCCATAAAGAAGCAGTTCATTTACACCGTAAGGAAGTGGCGCAGTTGCACACCAAGTATAAAGTGGATCACCACCAATAGCAATACTAACTGGCATTCTTTTACCAGCTTCTTTGTATTGATCAAAAAAGTGACTTGAATCTTTATGAATTTGCCAATGCATACCTAGATGATTTTTGTCATACACCTGCAAGCGGTACATTCCAAGATTAACCATTTCGCCATTTAAAGAGGTAGTATAGACTTGACCCATAGTAATGAAAGCACCACCATCTTCACTCCAAGTCTTTAAGATTGGAAGAGCTGTTAAGTCTACATCGGTTTGAATAACTTCTTGACAAGCACCACGTCCATTTAGTTTTTTAGGAAACACATTTTTTAGGGCAAATAGGTCTGTAAGCATTGAAAATTTTTGCATTAATGTTTGTGGTGGCTTTAGGTGTAGTAGTTTTTCAATCTCATTTGCAACATCTTCAACATCTCTGCCAAAGAGCATCTCTGTTCGCTCGAATGAGCCAAATAGGTTCATCAAAACTGGTATGTCAAACTTTTTAGTACCCTTTACAGGATTTGTAAAAAGTAGTGCCTTTGAGGGCTCCTTTTTTACTTCAATATAAGCGATATGCGCCATTTCTAAGTCGACATCAACCTCTTGTTCAATTACTCTTAATCTATTTTGAGCTTTTAATAGCTCAACAATTTTACTTAAAGGCAATTTTAGCTGCTCTTTCTAACAACTCTTTTGCACCACGATCTATCATACGGTTTGCTAACTCTTTACCTAAATCTTTATATCTATCTTTCTTAGCAAGTATTGTCTCTTTCAGGTCTTCAGTTCCATCAGGTAATCCGACAACTGCTTTTGTCATAACATCACCATTTTCAAGAAGTTTCGCACTTACGCCAATTGGCACGGTACAACCGCCCTCTAAAACTTTTACAAAATCCCGCTCGATGACACACTCAACCATACTCGCTTCATCATTTAATTTACTAACTAATTCAACAACTTTTTCATCATGAACAGTCTCAATTCCTAAAGCACCTTGTCCCATAGATGGAATCATATCGTGTATATCAATTTCATAAACATATTTGACATCTGAGCGTAACCCTAAACGGTTAATTCCTGCAGCTGCTAAAATAATTGCATCATACTCACCATCTTTCATTTTACGAATACGAGTATCCACATTTCCACGAAGCTCTTTTATTTTCAAATCAGGGCGAAGATTTATAAGTTGCATACGTCTACGTAAACTTGTAGTTCCAACAACAGCACCACTTGGCAACTCTTCAATAGAAGAGTACTTTTGGCTAAGCATAGCATCTCGTACATCTTGACGCTTTGTAATTGCAGTTAAACGTAAACCCTCTATTGATTCAGTTGGCATATCTTTCAAACTATGAACAGCAAGTTGAGCTTCACCTCTAATCATCGTATCTTCAATCTCTTTAGTAAAAAGTCCTTTACCGCCGATTAATGCCAAGGGAGTATCTAAAATTTTATCTCCCTTTGTAATAACAATTTTTAAGTCAATTTCCACAGAAGCGTCAAGCTCCATCAGTCTATCTTTAATATGATGGGCTTGCCAAAGAGCTAGTTTTGAACCACGCGTTGCAATTGTCAATTTCACAAATTACCTTTAATCTACTATTTTAATATTTTTATATCCATTACGACTATTATCTTTACTACCATCAATAAAAATTGTTGGAGTACCACGAACCATTAAAGAAGATGCAACATCTAAATCATGTTTATAGTGACTTAAAACAGTTTTACTATCAATATCTTTAAGAGTAACTTTTGTTCCGACAGCTTTATTGAAAGCTTCTAGAATCTTTTTACTATCTTGTTCAGATGCTTCAATTGGAGTTTTATACGCTTTTTGAATAAAATCTTTTTTACCATCTTTCTGTAGAACATTCATAGCTTTCACTAAAGTAATTGATGCTGGGTGAATACTTTCAAGTGGTAAATGGTAGTAATATACAGCAAAAGTTTTAGGGTATTTTTTAACGTAATCTAGAGCTTCTGGAACTGATTTTTGGCAATATGGACACAATGGATCACTAAAGATTGTAATCGTATGTTTAGCGTTTTTGTTACCATAAACTCTATGTGCATCATCATAATAGGCAGTTTTCATTTTTGGAGTTACTTGGCTTTTAATAGAACGTCCAGTTTTCAAATCAACCAAATCAGGAGCCATTACTCCACCATTTACAAAGTAGATATTTTTTTCATTAAAAGGAACAATTCCGTTTTGAGTATTTGCTTTACCCTTAAGCTCTACAATTAGACCATCCCAACCTTTTGCTTGTTTGATTGGTGTTTTTTGTATGACAGTAACTTTTAACTCTTTAACATTTGGGTTTCTTCCAATCTGTTGTTCTAACATTTTTTGTAAATCAGCATCTGCACCTGCAAATAGTGCTACGCTACTTACTACTGTCGCGCTCAATAATTTCAACATCAATGACATCGTCATCTCCTTTATTTGTGCCTTTTGGCTTTGTTTTTATCTCGAATTTTGTTTCGTAATGGTTATTGTACCTAGTGTGTTGTTTGTTTTTTGTTATCTTTGCTAGCAACGTTGCTGAAAAACTAAACTGAAGAAGCAGACCAAGTATATCACTAAAAAATCCTGGAATTATTAAGAGTAATCCACCAGCCACACTCATAATAGGAATAAGTCGTAAATGGTCATTTTCTAACCCATTCTCTTTAATAGACTGCATAGCTTCCATCATTTGCATTGGCGTACGACGAATTAATGCACCACCTAACATTGCACTTACTACAACTTCCACAAATGTCATAAATCCACCAAGAGATGAAGCAAATTGAGTAGAGACCATAATCTCTATGAAAAGATAAGCAAGTAAGTACATCATTGTATTATTTCTAAAATCTCTTCTAATGCTTTTTGTGATGAGAGTTCAATTTTAATAAGTCCATCACGTTTTAAAATCTCAATTTTTCCATCTTTAAGTCCCTTGCCTACAATAACTGTGTAACGGAAACCTAAAAGTTCTGCATCTTTAATTTTAAACCCAAATCTCTCGGCCCTATCATCTACAATAGTCTCTATGCCACTTTTTTGCAAATCTTCATAAAGATTAATTCCAAAATTACGTTGCTCTTCATCTTTAATATTTGAGATTAAAATATTTACACGGTATGGAGTAGTAGATGGTGTCCAGATACAGCCTTTATCATCATGATTTTGTTCAATTACAGCTGCTACTAACCTACTTATTCCTATTCCATAAGTTCCCATCTGCATAGGTGCAGACTTTCCGTTTTCATCTAAAAATGTAGCGCCTAAAGGTTTTGAGTAGGTAGTTCCTAATTGAAAGATATGCCCCACTTCAATACCCTTAGTATGATGAAGTTCTGAGCCACAATGAGCACAACTATCTCCATCTCCTACACTTACTAAATCTGAAAACTCAATATTTTCAAGAGTCTGCATATCAAATCCAGTGTAATGGTAATCTACTTCATTAGCACCACAGACTAAGGCTCTCTCATTTTTGAGCTCATTGTCAAATATACATTTAACATTTTGATTCATTGGTGCGATGAAACCAGCAACTATTCCAGCGTCTTCAAGTTCATCTTCACTTAAGTCAACTATTTCTGTAGCACCAACTGCATTAGCAGCTTTTACCTCTTGAAGTTCATCAGTTCCTCTTAAAAAGAAGATAACAATCTCATCTGAATCTATAAAGATAGCCCTTTTAACAACAGCTTTTAGAGTCACTTCAGGTGAAACATTTAAAAAACTACTAACATCTTCAATTGATGTTACATTTGGAGTATGAACTTTTGTAAATTCTAAAGTCTCTTTAGTTTGTGTACTTTTTTGTCTTCTAATAGATGCCTCAATATTTGCAGCATAGTCACAACCAGAACATACAACAATAGTATCTTCACCACTGTCTGCTAGAACCATAAGCTCTCTACTACCACTTCCACCAATTGCTCCGCTATCTGCTTCTACTACTCTAAAATCTAATCCAAGTCTTTTTAAAATATGCTCATATGTCTCTTGCATCAGTGCAAACTCGCGTTTCATATCTTCAACACTAGAATGAAAGCTATATCCATCTTTCATTATAAATTCACGACCACGCATAAGCCCAAAACGAGGACGAGCTTCATCGCGAAACTTAAGACCTATCTGATAAAGATTAAGTGGTAACTGCTTATAACTAGTTATTCGGTTACGAACAATGTTTACCATCATCTCTTCATGTGTTGGTCCTAAAAGGAAATCATTGTTTTTTCTATCTTTAAAACGTAAAAGCTCTTTTCCAAATTTCTCTAAACGTCCACTCTCTTTCCACAACGACGCAGGTGTTACAAAACCCAGTTTTACCTCTTGTGCACCACTTTTAATGAGTTCCTCATTTACAATATCTGTAATTTTGTCTAATACTATCTTACCAAGTGGCAAAAAGTTATAAACACCAGCTGCTACTTGTGTAACAAAACCACCACGACTCAAATATATATGGCTAGGGAGTACAGCATCACTTGGAGCTTCTTTTGTTGTAGAGATAAAACTTTTAGAAAATTTCATTTTAATTCCTTACTGAATTACAGACTTTTACTCATCTTTTACATGTTCACATTTATACAAGTCAGGAGCACTCTCTTCACCTAAAAGATATTGCAATGCTTGTAGTGTCGTGTCTGCACTAGGTTGCGCGGCAGATTGTCTTAGGCGCGTTGAGATATTATGTAAAAAACGTTTCATGCTTTGTGATGTTGCTTTTTGTAATGACTCTTCATGTTCTAATGGCATGAAGCCTTTTTCAATTACTCTTTTTGCTTCAACTTGCGCTGCATCTTCTGCCATACTATAGAGCTGTTTTAATACTGGTTCAATCTCTAAGCTTTTTAACCACCCAAAAAACTCCATACTAAATTTACCAATTATCTCATGTGCGAGAAGTGTCTCTTCTTGACGTAGTGCCTTGTTTTTATCAACAATTGTTTTTAAATCATCTACATGATAGAGGTTAATGTCATCGCACAAACACTCCTCTTCAATGTCACGAGGAACTGCCATATCAAACCAGTAACGCTCATTTAAAGTTTTGTCAATCATTTTAGATGTAATTATTGGTTCATCTGAGCTTGTAGAGGTAAAAAGAAGTTCATGTGTTTTTATATGCTCTTTTAAATTATTAAAATCAACAGCATCTGTACCAGTCCCACACTCTGTAGCTAGTGCTTTTGCACTTTTTAATGTTCTATTTGTAACACTAACTTGTGCACCATTTGCAATTAAATGTTTTGCAGCAAGTTTACTCATCTCTCCTACACCAATAACAAGAGCTTTTTTACCAGTCAAGTCACCTAACTCATTTTTAGCCATAGCGATTGCAACACTAGCTACAGAGACTTTATTTTTTGAAATTTCAGTTCTATTTCTAACTTCTGCTGCGCATTTAAACGAATAGTGCATTACACGTGAAAGCTCTTTAGAGCAGTATCCCCTCTCCAGTGCGTGAGAAAATGCCTCTTTTAATTGACCAACTATCTGAGTTTCACCGACAACAATACTCTCCAAAGATGATGCTACGCTAAAAAGATGATGAATAGCACCTGTGTCTTCAAAAATATTTGCAACACCTTCAAGCTCTTCTACACTTATTTCAGAATGTTTACTTAAACACTCAAAAAGGTATCTTTGAGCCTCTACATGACTATTAATACTTAAAATAAGTGCCATTCTATTACAGGTATTTATTAAAATTGCTTCATTTATTGAACTTTGCGTCGTTAAGTCAGCTAAAGCAATATCGCGTTGTTCATCACTAAACGTAAGCTTCTCACGCATACTCAAAGTTGCATTTGAATGAGAAAAACTAACTAGAAGGTAACCCATTACGCGCTACGCTCCATTAGGTTTTGTGCAATTTGTGCTAATACATCTTCATCTCTATCGTTCATTAATTCATATGCTTCATCACTTAATTTTTTTGCAACTTCAATTGAGCGTTCGATTGCTTTACTTTCTTTAAATTTAGATTTTAACCAATCTTTTTGCTCATCATCTACTTTAACTCCACACAAAGATACAAGTTTTTCTCGTTCAGCACTTTCAAGTTCTTCATATAAATATATATAAGGTAAAGTTGTTTTTCCCTCTATAAAATCATTCATAACAGGTTTTCCAACTGTCTTTTCATCTGCTGTTACATCTAAAATATCATCAATTATCTGAAAAGACAAGCCTATATTTTTACCATATTGAGCATAAACTTCGATCTCTTTCCCAGCAAGTATAGCAGAGCTTTTACAAGTTGCTTCTATTAATGATGCTGTTTTATTGTAAATCATCTGTGTGTATATCTCTTGATTTGAATTAAACTTTTCTGCCATATCTACATCCATTAACTCACCAACTGAAAGTGCTGCAACTGAAGAAGAGACAATAGACGCAACTTCATAATGCTTTAAAAGTGCAAGCTCTGAAAAAGCTTTTGCATAGAGTATATCTCCTACCATAATTGAGATTTTACTTCCATCTGTCGCGTTAATTGATGCTTCGCCACGTCTAGTCATTGCATCATCAATCACATCATCATGAAGCAAACTTGCTGCGTGAATCATCTCTATTATAGCTGATAGTTTTAAAGCATTATCACTATCACCTGCGATTGCTTCTACAAGCATTGCACGTACACGCTTTCCACTAGGTAAACGCTCATATAACTCATTTAAATGTTTATAGTTTAGCTCATCTACCCATTGAACTATCTGTGATTGAACCCTATCTTGCAATCATTCTTCCTTAATTAGTAACTTTTTACTACTATCTTTTACTAAAATCTCAAACTTTGCTTTTCTATTTTCAAAATCGAACTCTTTAAAAACTAACAACAAAAATGGAGCATGCGCTGTGTATCCAGTTTTTCTAGCGATTTTTATACGAACAGTATCTTTTCTATAACTCTCATAGAGTATATATTGATGAGGATGTCCATCATAATTAAGTAGTAAAACCAGCCCATTATTATGAAACAGTGTCCATCTAAAAAGAAGTCTCTTCTTTATCTGCGTATCATCTACACTTAAACTATGCCATTGATCTTTTTTAAGTTCTACTTTGGTTGAAAAGTCCCAAAATTCCGTATCTATCGCAAAAGTATATATACTCAGTAATAGATACAGAACTATCTTATTCATGTTGAGTTAAAATATTTCCCATTGCAACTATATATTGGTTCTTTACACGTTTTTCTAAATCAGCTGCTCTTTCAAAACGCATTGACTTCATGCGATTTTCATAATCTGCAATGCCTGCATCTTCAAGCATCATCTCCATCATAGCCATCTCTTCCATGATTTTTTCTAACTCATTCTCTGCTAATCCAGTACTTCCATGAAACATTACGTCCATAAATTTACTCTTTGGCGAGCCTGTGAAGATATCATCTTCATCTTCAAAAAGGTTATACATAAGTGCTCTTTTCTAAAAATTTATGCGATTATACCATCTTTACAATGCTTTAATGAAAAAATAAACTTTGTTATAAAATTTTAATTTTTATATGGTGAAATAGTTTGAAGTCTACTGTCTAAAATTGCACTTCCTACTGTAAAATTATATAAAACTTGAAACTTTTTTGATTTAAATCCCATAAGTTGGTGGATAATATCATCTAAAAAGCAACCTATCCCTGTTGCACTATACCCATTTGCTGTAGAATCTAAATATAATTGTTGTCCAATCTGACCACACTCATAATAGAGATATTTATAGTACCAAGCACCCCTATCTTTTAAGAGTGTTTCAAACTCACACAACATTGAGATAGAAAAAGTTCCATCACTTGCTATATCTTGATTACAACTAGATGCTTTTGCAAAATATTTAAAATCACCACTTTTCAAGCGGTAAAGTAATATTTTTTTACTATTTGCAATAGGTTGCCATTCAAAACTATCATCACTATCTGTGCGAATAGCTTCTAAATGTTTTGCATTTCTTATTACAACATAGATACCAGCTTCAATATCTTCAACTCCATGAATAAAGATTAAAAGCGACACATGAGACTCACTATCTGCCCCCTCTAAATCATGAGAGACACCACTTAAAATCTCAAAAAATAGCTCTTTTGACATTATGCGCTTATTTGAATCCATCTGCTGGGCACTTCTTCTTTTTAAGACAACCTCAGCACTATTTTTAGTTGAGATTTTTTTAGTTACATTCTCTTCTTTATTACTGTTTTGTATAGCTGGTTTTTTACAATCTCTATACATATTCTCAACAATTGCCCAATCATGATGAGCAGAGCTTAACCTATTTGCTATAGAATCCATTACACCTACATTCTCAAAAAGTTTTTCATCAACTCTAATCTCTTTTGAAAATTTTGTGCAAGATACAAAAAAGAGTAATTCAGAGTGCTCTTCTTCTTTATCATTGAATCTCTCTTTAACATCAAAACCTAACATAGAATCTAGTTGCTGATCACTGATAGAGTGTAGCATTTGTGTATGCCAACCAAGCATACGCGCTGAAATCTGTAGCGCCCTATATGCATGTCCCGCATCAAGCTGACAATACCTAAAAGCACGCTCACCATACTTCCAAACCTCACGCCATGCAATAGAACTAATAACTACAAAAAATCCATTATTTAGCGATATTTCATCACTATAACTCTTTAAAAGTTCAAGCTTATGTTTTTTAGGAGCGTAATGGACAATTGAAGTAGAATTTGAAATTCCATCAACAGTAGGCAAAATTGCATACGCTTCACTAGGTTGTAAATTTCCACTAGATGCATTACAACGAAGTGCCCATGAATTTCCACCAAAACTTTTAATTGCAGCAAGACCTAGTGAGTAACGAAAAAATTGTGAGATAGTTTCAATGTTAATTTCTGACGCTGTAGTGCTATCTAAAAATATGTCACTGTATAAGGGTGTGTTTTCATCATCAGGAAAAGGTAAATCAATCTCTTTTGCTCCACTATAAGAGCGAAATGGATTTGGCTGTGTATCCCAATCCATATAACCTAAAGATGCCGCGTAACGAGATGGGCTATGTTTACTCTGTTCATGATAAGTTAAAACTCTTTCTAAATTTTCCATTATATATCTCTACCTTTACAAAAAGAAGATTTTCTAAACCAAGACAGTACCATAATTAGTTGATATTTTTTATTATCTTTCTGTATTCAGCTTCCATAACAATATCTTTTGTTGATACAACTCTATCAATAAATACAGTACCATTTAAATGATCAAATTCATGTTGAAATACGCGTGCTAAAAAACCATCAAATACTCTATTTATCAATTCGCCACTTTGATTAGTATAAAGAACTTCTATTTTTTTATGACGTGGTACCAAAGCTCTTATTCCAGGTAAGCTCAAACAACCTTCCCAGTCTTGTTCCTTCTCTTTTGAGTAAGCTATTATTTTGGGATTTATTATAGCAACTGGTTGCATCTTTGGTGCATTTGGATAGCGCTCATTAGGTTCTGATGACATAATAAAGATAGATTTTGAGTGATAAACTTGAGGTGCTGCAATACCCATACCTTTTTCAACTTTACATGTATACATCAAATTATCTATAAAGCTTTTTGTTTCAGGTGAATCTATATCTTCAACTTCTATAGAGCTTTCTCTTATTACATCAGAACCTAATTGAGCTATTTCTAACCTACTAGCCATAACTATCTTAAAAAATCAGCAATTTTTTCACTTGGACGACCAATGATAGCTTGACCATCTTTTATAATGATTGGTCTTTCTATAAGCTTTGGATAATTAGCCATTGCAGATATTAAAGCATCATCACTATTCTCTTCTTTTAGGTTCATCTCTTTATATGTTGCCTCTTTTTGTCTCATTAATTCTCTTGGAGTGATTCCAAGCATTTTTAAAATAGTTTTTATCTCATTCTCATCAGGGTTTGTATCTAGATACTTTATAATTTCTGTTTCACAGTTATGCTCTTCTAGTATCTGCATTGCTGTACGAGACTTTGAACATCTTGGGTTATGCCATATTGTTACTCTATTCATATTTCTATCCTAATTAATTTTTGGAATTTTACTCTAAATTTGGTTCAATTGATTTTACTCTAAAAACTATACTGTAAAGTAAAGGAACGTAAATCAAATTAAGAACTGTTGCCCAAGCTATTCCAAAGCCTAAAGATACAGCCATTGGTTGTAAGATTAATGATTGTCCAGAAGCAAAGAAGATAAGTGTTGAAAGTCCAAGAACAGTTGTAATTGATGTTAAAAGAATTGGACGCAGACGTAGTTTTGCCTGTTCTGCTAAAGCTTCAATATTTTTAGATTTTTTTATAAAAGATGCCATGAGTAAACCATCATTTACAACAACCCCTGCAAGTCCAACTATACCTATCAGACCTGGCATTGTCATATTTAGACCCATAATTAAGTGACCTAAAAGCACCCCAAAGATAGATAGTGGGATAGTGCTTAATACAATTAATGAAAGCTTTATAGAGTCAAACATCCATACTAGTGTTATGAAAATTAAGAATATAGCAATTAATGCAGACTGCATAACCTCCATTTTTAATTTATTATTCTCTTTTTCTTCACCCTTAATTTCAACACTGAAACCATCATCACGTAAAGCTTGAAGAGTTGGCTCTATTTTTAACATTAACTCTGCTGAAGTTACAATATCTTTTTTAAGCGAAGCAAAAATTGAGCGCATTCTTACACCATCATATTTAACAATATTTGAAAATGGATGCACAATTACAAAGTCACAAATATCACTAAGTTTTACTTTTTGATTTGTTGATGGAATATCGACTTCAAACCTTCTAAATGATTCAATACTATCTTTGGCTTCATCTTGAACAACTATTCTAAGTAGACCAGCATCTCCAAACATTTTTCCATACTCACCTTTTAAATAAAAAGCGCGCATTGCTGAACTTAAAGTTGCTTCATTAAAACCTAACTGTTGCCCATAACTATTAATCCGAAGCTTTATCTCTTTTTCTCCATCATTTGCATCAGTTGCAACATTTTCAACTCCATCAATTGAATCTAATGCAGAACTAAGACGTACTAATGCTCCCTTAAGGGATAAGTCATCTTTACCACTAAGACCAATCTCAACATCATTAGCCACAACACCAGCACCGGGAACCACAGTTTTTAACTCGTCAAAAACTAATTTATCGCCATCTTTTTTTGTATGAAATGGTTTAATCCACTCTTTTATTTGATCTGCTGTTTGCCTTGCTGTGGAGTGCCGTTTCATCCTTGTGCCATCATACTCAGGAGATAACCAAGGATTTACATATTTTTCAAAAACATTTTGTGGAACCTGTTCATATAAATCTATGAAAATATGAAAATAGTACTCACCAATTTCTGCTCTATTCTTTGCATCCATCCTAAAACCTATTATAGATGTTACAGACTCAACCTCTTCTTTATTAATATTTTTTAATATTTTACTCTCTAGTTCTGTAACTATTTTTTCAGTATCTTCAAGTGCATTATTAATATTTACTTTTCCATTTACATATATTTGAGTTGTATCAAAATCTGGAAATAGTTGAAAACGAGTAGTTGACATTAAAAGCGCACTACCGCCAACAATTCCTACTGTAATAACTGCCAGAGATAGAACTTTTTTATTTAACAAAAATAGTAAAAGGCTCTTGTATCGTGAAAACGTTTTTTTCCACAGTTCATGCGTATAATGACTCTCTGTTTTTGGACGAAGAAAATCTTTTGCATGAAGTGGTAAAAAATAAAACGCTTCAAATAAAGAGCTAATAAGTAAAACAGAAATCATAACAGGCAGAATCTCTAAAAACTTTCCCATCTCTCCACTTAATAAAAGAAGTGGTAAAAATGCAAAAACTGTTGTAAGAGTTGCTGTAAGTACTGCTGGAAACATCTCCATACTACCTACAATAACAGCTTGACGCCTATCTTTTCCCATCTCTAAATGTCTATAAATATTTTCAGCAACCACAATCGCTTCATCAACTAACATTCCTAAAGCTATGAGCGCGCCAAGAAGCGAAAGCATATTTAAGCTCATTCCCATCATATCTGTAACAATAAGACCTGTCATAAAACTAATAGGTATACCCATACCAACGATACCAGCGATACCAACATTAACAGTTAAAAATAAAGCTACAAAAACTAAAAAGAGTCCAAAAAATATGTTTGATATAACAGTATTTAGACGATTTTTAATCCAAATAGAGGTATCAGTGTAAATCTCAAAATCATATCCATCATTTATCTGAGCAAACTCTTTTAACACTTTTCTAATCTCTCTTACTAGTGCTATAGAGTTACCATCTTCACTTTTTTTAAGGTCAACTGAAATATTTTTCTTTCCATTGTAGTGTGAAATTTCACTGCTCTCTTCAAGCTCAAAAGAGATGTCTGCAATATCTTTTATAAAAAGTTGTGTAGAGCCAATTGTAAGCCTAATATTTTCAACACTTTGAACATCTTTCTCACCATTAATAGTACTTATAAAAAGATGCTCACCTTTTTGTTTTATAAGCCCAATAGGAAAAATTGCACTAATTGAAGAGAGGGACCTTACAACTGCATCATAATCTAATCCATAAGCATCAATTCTTTGCTGATTTAGCCTAATAACTAACTGCTCATCAGCATCACCACGAATGACAACTTCACTAAGTTCATGAAATTCACTAAGTCTACTTTTAAGTTTTTCTGCAACTTTTAAAAGCTCTATTCTATTATGATCGCCTGCAATTGCAATAAGAGCTAAGGGATAGTTTTGTTTAGCAATTTGAACAATCGGCTCATTCATGTCAGATGGCAAGTCACGTTTTACATTACTAATGATGTCTTTAACTTCACTAAGTAAAAGAGGATGTTCAACACCATCTTTAATGTCAGCAACAACTTTAAAAGAGCCATTTCGCACAAGCGTTCTAATTTCTGTTAGCTCACTAAAATTTTTCAAATCATCTTCAACACTATTTACAACCATCTTATCTAACACATCAGCAGAAGATCCACTGTAACCACCAGTTATAATGATTTTATCCATCTGCATTGGAGGAAATATCTCTTTAGGAATCTGAATGTATGAAAATACAGATAGAACAAACAGAAATAGTAAAAATAGATGGTTTAAGACAGGCTTGTCAATAGCAAATTGTATAAATTTTTTCATAGTGCGGAAATTATATCTAAGAATATAAAAATATTCATTAGACTTCTTGCAGAACTAAAATAACTCTAGTAACTCCACTATATTTTTTTGAATAAGAAAATTGTTAATGTAAGTTAATACCTCAACTTTCATCTCACTATATTAATTTGATAATACTTATGTAAAGAATATCATAATTTATTATAAAATATATTTATCTATATGATACAATGTAAAAGCCATTTAATAGGATATATCACTTGCCAATAACATCAATATTTTATTTACTTACTCTAATTTTCATAGCATGGCTACCATACAAATTAGAGAAAAAATCATCATCAAAAATCTTTGAATTTTTACCGCCAATTGTGATTGTCTACTTTCTAGCAATGCTTGCTGGAAACGCTGACATATTTACAAGTGAGATTAAACCTCTACAATCAACACTGCGAAACTTTCTTTTACCTTTAATGATTTTTTTACTACTGCTAAAAGCTGACATGCACCTCATCTTACAACTCAAAAAAAGATTGCTTATAGCCTTTTTTAGCGCAACACTTTCAATAATGTTTAGCTTCATAATAGTTTTTTACATAACTCAAAATTGGTTTATTGCAAATGCAAGTGGTACATTTGCAGCACTCTCTGGGAGTTGGATGGGTGGAACTGTTAATATGCTCTCAGTAGCTTCTGCACTTGAAGTTAATGACACAAGTTTAGGCTACACGCTCCTGATTGATTCTATTGATTACGCTATTTGGGTTATGTTTTTACTCTCAATTGTAAAAGCAAGCAATGTATTTAATAAATTTACAAAAAGTGATAACTCATTAGAGATTATAAACATTAAACCCATTCAAAACTACAACTTTTCAATACCAAAGATTCTACTAGTTTTTTTAATTGGCGCATTACTATCCTACTACTCACGAGAGTTTTCAACTATTTTTAATACTAAACTTTTAGGAAGTAGCGCCTGGACTATTCTCATCATTACTACCATAACTCTGATATTCGCTCAGACTCCTCTTAAAAAAGTAGAAGGCGTTCAACAAAGCGGAATGGCACTTTTAAGTTTTTTAGTGGCACTAATCGGTTCGCAAGCTTCCATCGCACATTTCAACTCTTTACCTCTGTACATTTTAGCTGGGTTAATGATTTTAATAGTTCATGCAATTTTAATGGTAATTGCTGCAAAAATATTTAAACTTGACCTGTTTAGTAGTGCAGTAGCAAGTCTTTCGCACATCGGAGGCATCGCTTCAGCTCCAATTTTAGCGGCTTCATACTCACAACACTTGATTCCTGTTGGAGTTGTTATGGCAACGCTTGGTTATATAATTGGGACTTTTGGCGGTCTGATTATTGGGAAAATTTTGATTATGATTTCTTCTTGACTTATAATTTTTGCCTAAATTAAATGAACAAAATGCACTTTTATCCATATTTTTTAAATAAACGAACATTTTGTTAAAATAACGAGTAAAAAATTATTAAACAAACACTTCTTTTTTAATAATTTTAACTATATTTCTAATAATCAATAAAATATATGGCAATTTTCAATAATTATTAAATTAAACTCACATTTATTATGTACTATTATCATCCAATAAGATATAAAGTTATATATAATGTTCGTTGAATAAATAGTTGTTCGAACGCTTCGCATTCGAACAACGGGGGCGCGGGTTAAACACCCACTTATTGCCCGATGCACAGCATCGAACAACAAGCGGGAGGAGCAAGCACCCAAATGAAAAATTAAAATTTTTAATTCGGGCGTCGCTCACCCGCGCCCCCGTTATGTATGGGATGGAATACAATATGCTGAAAGTTATGAAAAGAGGAAAGCTTTAAATATAATGTATGTTAAAATAAATATATCTTTTGAGAATATAATATTGAGGGACAAATTTGGGAAGCAAAGCTAGAAACTATTCAGGACAAACATTAAAAAAATTATTTGGTCTTTCTGGGAATCAGTGTGCTTTTCCAAACTGTAAAAATACTCTTGTCAATCAAAACAATGCTAAAGATTCAAATATTTGCCATATTGAAGCTGCTAATGAAGATGGCGAAAGATATAGGGAGGCTATGACAGATAAAGAAAGAGCTGACTATGAAAATCTCATTCTATTATGTGTGCAACATCATGATGAGACAAATAATGAAGATATTTATACTGTAGAAGTTTTAAAAAATATGAAAAGGAATCATGAAAGTAGTATTCTTATTCAAAGCATGAATAAAAATCCTTCAATGTTGATAAATACAATTAATGCAATTTCTGAAATTGATATTGTAAATATAGATAAAAATAAACACTCTAACCCATTTAATCCAAAGGACAAGATTGATTATAATTCTATAAAAAGAAATGTTGCTTTAATAAATGAATATAAAATTTACTATTCTAAAATAAACTCATTATATGATGAATTAGAATTACAAGGCTCTATAAAAAAAGAAAAATTATTAGCTTCTATAGAATTAATATATACAGAAATCAAAGGTAAGTATGTGCTGGACTCTACAAATCCTATGGAAATAATAAAGATAAATGCGGATAACATAATAGATGATGTGTATGAGGTATTAAATGAGAGGGTGTCAGAATCTAGTTTTTGGGAAGAAGATATAGTTTTAGGAATAAGGTTGATAATGGTAGATGCCTTTATGCGCTGCAAAATACTAGAGGAACCTAAATAGATGATAGTCAGTAAAGATATAAACCCTGAAAGAGATTTTTATTATTTAGGTGCAAAAACTATTGAAATTTTAGCCAATGCTGACAATAACAATATTGATTTTTTTAAAGTATATTCTGAATTAAATAAGTCTGAAAATATTTCAATGAATCTGTTTATACTCACATTAGACTGGCTATATCTTATTGGTGCAATTAATAAACCTATAAAAGGAAATATAGTTAAATGTTTCTAAAAACACTCACAATACATAATGAAAATAGCTTGATAAGAGAAATTAATTTTCATAAAGGTATTAACTTAATAATTGATGAAACAAGTTCTGATAAAAAAATAAGTTCTGGTAATAGTGTTGGAAAAACCACTGTATTAAGATTGATTGATTTCTGTCTTGATGGAACTGGAAAGAATATATATATAGACCCAGAATTTAACACAACAAATCCAACAGTTGAGAATTTTTTAAAAGAAAATAATATACTTGTTAGTTTAACACTTATTGAAGACATTGAAGATGATAGTTCACAACAAATTGTAATTCAAAGAAATTTCTTATCTTATGGTAAAAAAATACAAAAAATAAATGGCGAAAAAAAAACTGATAATGAATTTTCTAAAGAGTTAAAAGAATTGATTTTTGAAACAAAATCAGATAAACCTACATTTAAACAACTTAAATCAAAAAATATAAGAGATGAAAAAAACAAATTAGTACACACAATCAAAGTTTTAGCACCGTTCACAACAGATGTTGCATATGAAGCTTTACACTTATTTTGGTTTGGAGTTGATGTAGATTTATCAAAAGATAAATTAGTACGTGATAAAAATCTTGAAACTAAACTTCAAACAAGACTTAGAAAAGAGAATAATTTACCGAAGATAAAACAATCATTAATAGTAATAAATAAAGAGATTGCAGAGTTAACAAAGAAGAAGGAACTTTTTAATTTAAATGAAAAATATGATGAAGAGTTAAATGAACTTACGGCTACTAAATTTAAAATTAATAAATTATCTAGTGAATTATCTAGATTAGCATTAAGAAAAGAACTTATTATTGAAAGTAAAGTAGATTTAGAAAAAGATATAGCTGATATAGATACAACTCAAATAAAAAGAATGTATGAAAAAGCTAAAGCTTTTATTCCTGAAATACAAAAAACATTTGAAGATACTTTGGTATTTCATAATGAGATGATTCAACAAAAAATACAATTTATTACCGAAGAATTACCTCTCTTAGAAAGTCAAATTCAAGCTGGAAAAAGAACTTTAAATAATTCTTTAATTCTAGAAAGAAGATTGTCAGAAACATTAAATAAATCTGGAGCCATTGAGGACCTTCAAGAAGTCATACATGAGTTAAATTTATTTTATGAGAAAAAAGGACATTTTGAAGAACAAAAAAGACTATGGGAAACATCGATTAAAAATTTAGATGATATAAATAAGAAGCTAGATAATATAAATGATGAGATTTATTCAAAAGACGATTTAATACAAAAGAGAATAGCAGAATTTAATGAAATATTTTCGGATATTTCAAGTAAATTAGATGGTGTTCATTCAGTGTTAAGTGCTGATAATCCTGATGGAGTATATAAATTCATGATTGATAGTCTTGAAGGAAACTTAGGAACAGGTAGTAAAAAAAGTCAAATGGCTTCTTTTGATTTAGCGTATATAAAATTTGCAGACAAATTAAATATACCTTGTTTACATTTCATATTGCAAGACCAAATTGAGAATGTACATTCTAATCAAATTACTAATTTATTTACAGATATTGTAAATGAAATAAATTGTCAATATGTTTTACCTGTACTTCGTGACAAACTACCTACTGATATGAATATAAAACCTTTAGAAGTTATATCTCTTTCTCAACAAAAAAAACTTTTTAAAATCTAATAAAATACATAACAAAACCTAGCACCGAACAGCAGAGCTGTCGGTGAAGTCAACCGTTATACACCAGAAAGGAGCACCTTTGAATCCAAGAATAAGTATGATTACTTTAGGGGTAAAAGACATAACTAAATCAGTAAAGTTTTATAAAGACGGCTTAGGTTTTCCGCAGATGGATTCACCACCTGAGGTTGCATTTTTTACACTCAATGGTTCTTGGCTTGGGCTATATGGAAAAGATGCTTTAGCAGAAGATGCATCTGTTTCATCTAAAGGTGAAGGTTTTAACAATTTCACACTATCACATAATGTTGAATCAAAAGAGGAAGTCGAAGCAGTTTTTGCACAAGCATTAAAGACTGGTGCAACTTCTGTAAAGTCTCCTCAAAAAACTTCATGGGGTGGTTATCATGGATACTTTAAAGATTTAGATAATCATCTGTGGGAAATCGCATACAATCCATTCTTTTGGGTTGGGCCTGAAAACAAAGATGTATAACAAACCATTTAGACTGTGAAATAACTAAATAATCCCAAATCCAGACAATTGTAAAAATTCTAACACAAATCGTATGAGATCAACTGTCTCATACCCATGAAATTGTATAATATCATTAATAAAAAGCAGTGATTGAT
>Ga0316204_10004341_pt1 | contig 25629 bp, 30 predicted proteins | sample 6monrhotite_MG_2_FD_205661 | JGI IMG/M metagenome (GOLD analysis project Ga0316204, IMG submission 205661) | Microbial mat bacterial communities from mineral coupon in-situ incubated in ocean water Damariscotta River, Maine, United States -... | ecosystem: Environmental > Aquatic > Marine >...
CATTAATCTCCGTTTGTTTTTCTGTAAACGCTTGTAATGGCTCCATGATATCGGTTGATACATAAAGTAAAAAATTCTTTCCTGCGCCACAAATTCGACTATCTGACTGCTAGCTCGTTGTAATTTTGTTCTGTATGGATAGAAATAGTGGCTAACAGTCTTCGCCCTTCAGTGTATTTAGAAATGCACTAACTAGAATATAGACCAGAAGTATCTAACAAATACTTCATGCACTGACTGATTCATTTTTCCGGTTTTTTACAAGCTGGGGTTTTACCTGACCTTTCTCATCAGGAATGGCCTGGTTATTCAGAGTGTTACGTACATTTCGTAAAGAAGTGAGTTGGCCGTCAAGACGCTGATTGTCACGCTGTAGAGTGTTAATACGTTTTTGAATGGTGTTGCGTGATTGGCCTGCGTGCTTTAGATCATTGATCTTTTGCGACAGGGCGCCACGGTGCTCTTTTACTTCCAGTGTTAGTGGGTCTAAGGCAGTATTGAGCCACTGTAAGGCATTCTCGCGGGCTATCAGAAACACATTACGGGCACGGTCAACAATTGTCTGAAAATAACGTTTTACGACGAAGTGCTGTTCAGTCAGCGCGGTGCGTGCGCTGCTGCGAAATACATCGGCTTCCTGGTGGAGTAGGCCGAGCTCTACCTGGTGTTTTACGATAGAAAACATCGTCGGATGAACAGGGTGGAAATTATGCTCACTTTGAAAGCGGCGGTAGATGGTGCGCACGAGTCGGCGCATGGATTGTGTTTGGCCACTGACGGTTTCCATGCGCATATTGATGTCGTCAAAAAGAATACGCATGGCTTTTTTTAGGCCATGTGTTGTCCAGGCCCCTGACATCTGCTGGCGTGCATGTTCAATGACATTGTCGAGTGTGTTGGGGTTTAATGCCTCCATGAGTGTCAAACCATGGCTTTTAAATTGGTTCCTGCTCTCTTTATAGGCTTCAACACTGGCATGGTATCGCTGTTTGTCGAGTTGGGTATCTCGTAACATCTGAGCCACGGCTGTATCACTTTGTCCGCTGAGATCACCCAGGCTATCGACCTGTGCCGCGTTGCGCTTAAGGCGGGAGGAGACAATGTTTTCGAGTGTTTCCAGTGATTGGCAGACATTTTCCGTGTGATTTTGCATGATCAGGTCACGGCGATTTTTCACCATCACATTGGAAAGATACTGCTCGATGCTGTTAATCGCGCTCTGCTCTTCTAGGGGGCCATTGTTTTGGATGCGTGCGACTAAAGCTTTTTGTGCCGATGCGGCAAAAACCTGGTTCTGTCCTACATCAAGAATACGGGCCACATCCTGGCATTGACGATCAATCGACTGTTTTACTTCATCGTTAGGGCGCAGTTCATCCCATAGAGTGTCTGCTTTATTGAGCACTACCATGAGTCCACGGCGGCGCTGGCTGCCGGGACGCCTGATAAATTGTTGCCACATCTCTAAATCAGAGCGGGTAACGCCAGTGTCGGCGCCGAGTACAAAAACCACGGCCTGCGCATTAGGTAGCATTTCGTAAGTAAGCTCTGGCTCATTACCGACAGCATTGAGTCCCGGTGTATCCAGGATGCGTAGCCCCTGGGCCAATAGAGGATGACGAAAATTGACCTGTGCCAGACGCCACTTGGGTATTTCAACAAGTTCATTGTCACGTAATTGTTGTTCAGCATATTCAGTGCGGTAGAGGCCTAAACGTACCGCTTCAGTTACAGGAACCTGACGATGGGCGGTAATCTCTTTTAGCTGTTTCTCAAGGGCGATAGGATCGTTTAACTCTAGTGGCTGCCTGATCCATGCCGATGGGTCCTGTTTGAGTCTGTGTAGGCTTGCGTCCTGATGACGTGATTCGATAGGCAATAAGTGTAAATAGGGTTCTGTTGAGTCATCCTGGAATACTTCGGTAGGGCACATGGTGGTGCGCCCGGCATCAGTAGGTAGTAAACGACGACCGTAGTCACTGAAAAACAACGCATTAATGAGTTCAGTTTTTCCGCGCGAAAATTCGCCAGCAACTGCCACGGTAATGCGGTTGTCATTTAGGGCATTAAGTGATTGCTCGATGGCTCGATGGGCTTCTGCGGTGTACAGACCTTGTTGCTTTAGCCAGGGCACAAGTTGTTGCAGTGTCTTCCGCTGGCGATTTTTCCAGCGGGTAAAGGCGCTTAACTGCATAGCCAGTTGAGTCTCTGACATACCGATTTATCCCTTTGTGGTCTTGACTGCGGGCTTAGCCCGGCCGTTATATTTATATTTGAATCATAACGTTATGCGGCGAACTTCACATAATGGGCGTTTAATGCCTATTTGTACAGCCTATGTGTTGGCTGACAGAGCGCTGCTGATTTGGCCAGGTAATTTCCTGTGACAGCAGTTCATGAACGGTGCGTTTTAGATGAACTGGCTCACCAGGATGCGCACCGGTGGTATCAATAACATCTTCAATAACATCAGGCCAATCATCACTGCCATGGGAGATAGATCAAGGCCACTGATGGGGGGGATCATTCGTCTCGCAGGGCGAAGCAGTGGTTCAGTCAGGCTTTGAATGACGCCAATAGCCGGGTTGTAATTGCCGGGGCTGATCCAGCTGAGGATCACCAAAATAAAGATGCCGAAGAGAAAGACATTGATTGTTAACTCAAGAAGCTCTGGGATAGCCAGCATGATAGAGGCGAGTAATTGCAGTCCCTGGCCATTGATAGCGAAGATCAGTAATAGCTGCAGAGTGATAACCAGCCAGGCCAGTATCAGGGATGACACATCTATGCCACCGATGCCAGGAATGATGCGACGCAGAGGGTTTAACGCAGGTGAGGTGGCTTTTACGATGAACTGTGAAAGCGGGTTAAAGAAATCGGCTTTTACTAATTGCAGCAAAAAGCGCAACAGTACAATCAGGGCATAAAGGCCAAAAATAATCTCTATTAAAAAGACCAGCGGGTTAGTCAGATAGTTGCTGTCCATGGTTATTTTCCAAGTTGCTCAGAAAGTTCGATTGAGCGGTCATGAGCGGCATGCAGTGCGCGTGAGACTATTTCCCGTAACTGATCATTTTCGAAACTCTTGATTGCCTGCTCAGTTGTACCACCAGGTGATGTTACCTTGGCGCGCAATGTGGCCGGGTCATCACTGCTTTCAATCGCCATACGAGCGGCACCAAGTGCGGTCTGCAGGGTTAAGAGTCTGGCGGTTTCTGAACTTAAGCCGAGTTCCTGTGCTGCGCTTTGCATGGCCTCCATGATGAGAAAATAGTAAGCGGGACCACTGCCAGATAATGCGGTCACGGCATCAATATCATTTTCATGTCTGACCCACTGTGTAATACCGACTGCGCGCATTACCGATTCGGCAGCAGCACGTTGGTTGTCATTCACCTTGTCTGTGGCATACATACCAGTAGCGCCGGCCTGCAGCATAGCGGGAGTATTGGGCATGGTGCGAACCAGAGCGGTGTTGCCACCTAGCCAGGCATCAAGTGTGTCACTGCGTACACCTGCTGCGATGGAAACAAGCAGTGGTTGGTGTTCTTGTACTGCAGTACTTAAGCTTTCAGCAACCTGTTGAAGCATCTGTGGTTTAACTGCGAGGACGACGACGTCGGCTTCAGCAATTGCCTGTAAATTATCTTGCAAGGTACGGATGCCGAGTTGAGAAGTGAGTGCCTGGCATTTTTCCTGGTCAGGATCACTGGCAATAATCTGTTGCTTGTCGGTACCATCGGCAAGTAACCCTGAAATTAAGGCAACGGCCATATTGCCAGCGCCAATAAAGGCAATTGTATTATCAGACATAATATTTTTTGTTTAAGTAATGAATAAATAAGGATTCTAGCGCAACTCGCGTGCGCCGAAGATATCAGTGCCTATACGCACCATATTTGAGCCTGCAGCGATGGCCTGTTCAAGGTCGCCACTCATTCCCATGGAAAGTGTATCGAGTGTCAGTCCACTTGTTTTAAGTTTTTCCAGTAGTTGTGCAAGTTCTATGAAAACGGCACTTTGCACTTCACTGCTACTGTTCGGGTCTGGCATGGTCATCAGTCCGCGCAACTGGAGCCCTGGCAGCTTTGCGATGGCATGGGCCAGTTCGGGTAATTCTTTTGGCGTGACACCACCTTTGCTCTCTTCACCGCTCAAGTTTACTTGAATACAGCACTGCAGTGGCTTGATTTGTTCATCGCGCTGCGCACTGAGGCGTTTCGCGTGCTTAAGTTTGTCGATGCCATGCACCCAGGCAAAATTTTCTGCAATTTCCTTGGTCTTGTTACTCTGGATTCGACCGATGTAATGCCATTCAAGACATAATGACTGCAATGCCTGAATTTTAGGCAAAGCGTCTTGCAGGTAGTTTTCACCAAAGGCAGTTTGGCCAGCAGCATGGGCCTCGCGAATTGCTGATACAGGCTTGGTTTTGCTCACTGCAAGCAGGCGAATATCATCGGCCGAACGGCCTGCATCAATCGCCGCGTCTTCGATACGTTGATGTACTTCTTGTAGGGATTTTGAGATGTCAGTCATATAGGGCTTCATCAAATGAAGTAAATTCGCTATGTTTAAGTCTAGGACTCGCGGCCGCTAACAATAACTTGAACCCGCCGAGCGTTACACCAAAGAGGAATACTAATGGATATTGCCGAACTACTGGCCTTTAGCGTAAAACAGAATGCTTCGGATTTGCACTTGTCGGCCGGCCTGCCTCCGATGATCCGTGTTGACGGTGATATTCGTCGAGTCAATGTGCCAGTACTCGATCATAAAACGGTACACGCTTTGGTGTACGACATTATGAACGATAAGCAACGAAAGGATTTCGAAGAATTCTTCGAGGTAGATTTTTCGTTCGAGATCCCGGGGTTGGCGCGTTTTCGAGTCAATGCCTTTAATCAGGATCGTGGGGCTGCCGCGGTATTTCGTACTATTCCGTCAAAGGTTTTGTCACTTGAAGAGCTGGGGTGTCCTGCCGTATTCAAGGATATATGTGATAATCCGCGTGGTTTGGTGCTGGTAACCGGACCAACTGGTTCGGGTAAGTCCACCACCCTGGCCGCGATGATGGATTATAAAAATGATACCGAATACGGCCACATTCTTACGATTGAAGACCCTATTGAATTTGTTCACCAATCAAAAAAGTGTTTAATCAATCAGCGTGAAGTACATCGCGATACCTTGGGTTTTGCTGAAGCCCTGCGTTCGGCTTTACGTGAAGACCCCGACATTATTCTGGTAGGTGAATTACGGGATCTTGAAACAATCCGTCTGGCCATGACTGCTGCAGAAACTGGTCACCTCGTATTTGGTACCTTACACACCAGTTCGGCTGCAAAAACAGTTGACCGTATTGTTGATGTATTTCCCGCCGGAGAGAAATCCATGATTCGGTCCATGTTGTCTGAATCTTTGCGCGCTGTTATTTCGCAGACGTTGATGAAAAAAGTTGGCGGAGGCCGGATTGCCGCTCACGAGATAATGATAGGTACGCCGGCAATCCGTAACCTGATACGCGAAGATAAAGTCGCGCAGATGTATTCTGCTATTCAGACTGGTCAATCCTATGGTATGCAGACGCTGGATCAGGATATGGGTGAGTGGGTGAGTAAAGGCATGATTTCGCGCGCGGATGCCAAGGCAAGGGCGGTGAATAAAGATGCTTTTAATTGATGCAGCAATCGCTGTGTACTGATATGTTTGTCGCCCAAATAGCGACCGTCATCACGTTTTATACGTTCTGTACGTGTCAAGCCGCCGAGTGATGTAACAATCGGGGGTAGAGGAGTACCAGTGATGGATTTCAACGACATATTAAACATGATGGTTCAAAAACAGGCCTCTGACCTGTTTATCACGGCAGATATGCCGCCCAGTATCAAAGTGCACGGACGTATTTCTCCGGTTGCAAAAACCAAACTGACGGAACAGCAAAGCCGCGAGTTGGCCTATTCTTTGATGACGCCAGAACAGCGCGATGAGTTTTTGCACACGAAAGAGTGTAACTTTGCCTTTAATGCCAAAGGTATTGGCCGCTTTCGTGTGAGCGCCTATGTGCAGCGTGATTCTGTTGCCATGGTTTTGCGACGTATTGAAACGCAAATCCCTGTCTTTGAAGAACTCGGCCTGCCTGCCACCTTGATTGACCTGGCCATGGCGAAGCGCGGCATCATATTTTTGGTGGGTGCTACCGGTACGGGTAAATCCACTACCCTGGCTGCAATGGTGGGATATCGCAACGTTAATACTACGGGTCATATCATCAGTATTGAAGACCCGATTGAGTTTTTACATAACCACGCTGGATGCATCGTTACCCAGCGAGAAGTGGGCGTTGATACTGAATCCTATGAAGTCGCATTAAAGAATACCTTACGCCAGGCGCCTGACGTGATTATGATTGGCGAGATTCGTACACGTGAGGCCATGGAGCATGCCATTTCCTTTGCTGAAACGGGGCATCTTGTTTTGACGACTTTACACGCCAATAATGCCAACCAGGCCCTGGATCGAATTATTCACTTCTTTCCTGAAGAGCAGCGCGAACAGGTTTTGATGGATCTGTCACTCAATCTCAAGGGTATCGTTGCGCAGCAGTTGATTCGTCGACCCGATGGTAACGGACGAAGGGCTGTTCTGGAGATTATGCTGAATACGCCTCTCGCCGCTGACCTGGTCTCTAAAGGTGACATTACGAAACTTAAAGAGCTGATGAAGCGCTCAAATGAGCACGGCATGATTACTTTCGATCAAGCCCTGTATCAGGCCTATGTACGCGGTGACATTACGCAGGAAGATGCTCTGCATCATGCCGATTCGGCAAATGAAGTGCGTCTGATGATTAAGCTGGGCGACAACCGTCCGGGTACGCGTAGACGTGATGGCAACGCACTGGGTTAAGGCCTCTGCTTAAAAGACCTTGTAACCATCAAATACAGGCCCGTCGACACAGACGCGTTTCATGGCGATGTCGCCATTATCCATCTGCACCTCAACAACACAGCCAGCACAGCCACCCACGGCGCAGGCCATGAATTCTTCGAGTGATACCTGTACCGGTAAAGCATAATCGCGCGCAAGATTTACCACGGCCTCCAGCATCGGATGCGGACCACAGGCATAAATACCGACTTCGGCACGTGCCTCATCATCCAGGGCATCCAGCCAGTGGCGTGCTAAATCGGTGACATAACCTTCGTGGCAGCCGGGGTAGCCCTGCAGGCTGGCCAGACGGCTAGCCACACCCCAGTCCTCTAGCAGTGGCATGGCGCCAATCACGCCATCAGGCATGCCCGGCAGCATGATTTGAGAGGGTTTCTGTTGGAAGGGAAAAGGCACTTCTGAGCCCAGAATGACAAAAGGCTTCTGCTCAGAATTTTTCAATGATTCAGCGATAGCAATCATGGGTGGCATGCCCACGCCGCCACCGATTAGAAGAGGGCGTTTCTCCCTGACATCAAAAGGTACACCTATTGGCCCCATTACGCTGATTGTTTCACCGACTTTGCGTTGTCCGAGCAGGGTGGTCCCTTCACCGATAGCCTTGTAGAGAAAATCAACCCAGCCCTCATCAGGCGATACACGCATGATCGAAATAGGGCGGCGCATGGGGCGCTGTGGGTCAACACTCAGGTGGGCAAACTGTCCCGGTTGGGTGCGGCCTGCACAGCCGGGGGCGTGCACTCGCATCACAAACTGATCACCTGCAAAGGCCTGGTGGGAAAGTATCTCGGCGTCTTCAACGAGGATAGTATTACGGTGGGCTTTATCATTCATGCGCGAAGCTTAGGGGGAGGTGGGCTAATTGGCAATCTGAATGCCCAGATTTTTTGCGTTATCTTGATCTGAATGCCTGTTATCTTGTCAAATTGCAGGCAGAATTAGCGACACTGTAAGAGTGATTACCCAGGAATACTCAATGACGACAAAACAAACAAGCCGCCCAGTAAAACTGGCAATCCTGACGATTTCTGACAGCCGTACCCTGGCTGAGGATACTTCTGGTGACGCGCTGGTCAAGATGGCGACGGCTGAAGGCCATGAAATTGTGGAGCGCTTGCTGGTAGCGGATGATATTTACCGAATTCGCTTCGAGGTCTCACGCTGGATTATTGATTCAAACGTGGAAGCCGTGATCACTACTGGTGGAACGGGTTTAACCGGGCGTGATGGCACGCCTGAGGCCGTGCAGCCCTTGTTTGATCGCACCATTGATGGCTTTGGAGAACTGTTTCGACAGCTTTCCTATCAGACGGTGGGTACTTCCACGATTGCCTCACGTGCTGTGGCTGGTGTGGCTAATGGCACATTTATCTTCACCCTGCCGGGTTCAACCGGTGCCTGTAAAGACGCCTGGAAGGGGGTTCTCAGTACCCAGCTGGATATTGAGCATCGCCCCTGTAATCTGGTAGAGCTGATGCCAAGGTTGACCGAGAAATGAGCCAGCCAGATCCATGTTTCGGTAGTGAAAAAATGCTCTCGGCTGATGAGGCTAGAGCGGCTCTCGTGGCCGCAGCGCAATCGGTAACTGAGACCGAGTCGGTACATCTGCATGAGGCCCTGGGGCGGGTGCTGGCGGTTGATGTGGTCTCACCACTGGATGTGCCGGGTTATGACAATAGCGCGATGGATGGCTATGCACTGCATAGTGCCAGCACGGCTGAAAACGGTGCGAGCCTGCCGATCAGTCAGCGTATCCCAGCAGGTCACCCTGGTGGGCAGTTGGCTGCCGGAACGGCAGCACGTATCTTTACGGGTGCCCCCATGCCACTGGGTGCAGATGCCGTGGTGATGCAGGAAGAGTGTGAAGTTGAAGGTGAAAGTGTCCGCATTGGACGCAGGATTGCACCGGGTACCAATATGCGTCCGCGTGCAAATGATATTGCCTCCGGTGATTGTATCCTGCGTGCGGGCGACAAGCTTAAACCGCAGGCCGTTGGTCTGTTGGCATCGCTTGGCGTTGCACAGGTGGAAGTCAGGCGTCGTGTACGCGTGGCCCTGTTGAATACCGGAGACGAGATTGTTGAACCGGGTGATCCGCTTGCAGCGGGGCAGATCTACAATTCCAACCGCTACAGCCTGACTGCGACCTTGCAGCAGATTGATTGTGAAGTAATCGATCTTGGACAAGTGGAAGATACCTTTGAAGCAACCAGGACAGCGTTATTGAAGGCTGCCGAATCGGCGGACCTGATCCTCACGAGTGGCGGCGTTTCTGTGGGGGAAGAAGACCACATCAAGGCAGCGGTTGAATCAGAGGGTGCTGTTGCACTGTGGCGTGTACGCATGAAGCCGGGTAAACCTTTGGCCTTTGGTCATGTCGGTAAGACCGCTTTTATTGGTTTGCCTGGTAATCCGGTTTCCGCTTTTGTTACCTTCAGTCTGTTTGCTATGCCTTTTATGCGCGTGATGCAGGGACGAACAAAGAGTTTTCCCGTGCCATCACGTGCGCGTTTGCCGCGTGCTATTGAAAAGCCCCTGGCACGCCGTGAATACATCCGTGTACGTTTAGAGCATCAACTTAACGATCTGCCAATTGCCGATGCCTTTCCCCGGCAAGGCTCTGACGTGCTAACCAGCACTGTCTGGGCAGATGGGGTGCTGGAAATTCCAGAGGGCGAGGAGTTGGCAGAGAATAGCGCGTTGAATTTTTGGTCTTTCGAGAGTCTGTTGTCATGATCAAGCTTCTGTATTTTGCACGCCTGCGTGAGAGCCTGGGGTGTGCTGAGGAGGTGCTCGATAGCACGCCACAGACTGTTGCCGACCTGTTGAGTTTACTCAGTCTGCGCGGTGAGCCATGGCAAGATGTCTTGGCTGGTCAGGTGCTGGTTGCAGTCAACCAGGAAATGGCCAAGCCTGAAGATGCCCTGAATGATGGTGATGAAGTTGGTTTGTTTCCACCGGTTACCGGTGGCTGAAATGTTACGTATTCGTGTACAGGCTGAGCCATTCGATCTGAGTGAAGAGATGTCTTTGCTGACAAAGGGCGATGCCTCCATTGGTGGTGTAGCCAGCTTCATCGGTCTGGTACGTGATAGCAATACAGTCGCAGATCAAATGGCCAGTGTGGCGAGCATGACGCTTGAGCATTATCCGGGTATGACAGAAAAGGCATTGGAAAAAATTGCCGGGCAGGCTGTTGAACGTTGGTCATTGCAGGGGGTGACAGTGATTCACCGTATTGGTGAATTGCATTCAACAGATCCTATTGTTCTTGTATTGGCGGCTTCAGCCCACCGTCAGGCGGCTTTTGATGCCTGTCAGTACATTATGGATGTTCTCAAAACTACAGCGCCATTCTGGAAAAAAGAAAGCCTGCCTGATGGCTCTCATCGTTGGGTTGATTCACGCGAAAGCGATAGTGATGCGGCTGCACGTTGGCTAAGTGATGAAGGATGATGTTGCCGGATTAATTCTGGCGGGTGGTCGATCACGTCGCCTGGGTGGTGTTGATAAGGGCTGGCAGTCTTATAAAGGGCGCCCTTTGGTTCAGCATGCGATGAATCAGTTGTCGGCTTGTTCTGAGATTATTATCAGTGCCAACCGAAACCTTGATGCCTATCGCAAGCTCGATGTGAAAGTCGTGCCTGATGCCCGTGCTGGCTATCAGGGGCCCTTGTCGGGTATTGAAAGCGCGATGAAAGAATGTCGATCTGCTTATCTGTATGTGGTGCCTTGTGATGTATTAGGGGTGGCACTGGATTGGCAGGTGGAATTGCTCAAGCAGGTGCAAGACACAGGCTCGGCATGGGTGGGTACACGCGATAGTGAGCGACTACAGCCGTTGCTGGGGTTGTGGTCGTGCTCGCTGTTGCCTGTACTGACAAAATATCTTGATGAGGGAGGGCGTCGCGTAATGGAATTTGTACAGCCTTTTGAAAAATATGCGCTGGCACTGCCGGATGACATGCATTTACTGAACCTTAATACACCGGAAGCCTTTGTTGCAGCGGAAAAAAAAGATGATTGAAATCAGTGTGCGTGGTGTTTTATTTCTGACTTTGATGTTTTCGCAGGCTGTGCTTGCTGAAGTAAAAATCCCGAGTGCCTTGGTGAGTGGTGATTGGCTGATCAAACAAAGTAGTCAAAAAGGTTTGGCGGTACTTGACGTACAAGAGGCCGCCTTGTTTGCCCGTCACCATGTGCCTGGCGCAATCAACTGGCCTTTTTCGCAGTGGCGTAGTGATGCTGACGGTAAGCCGCCTAAATCATTATTACCCCTTGAAAAAATGACAAAGCGCCTGGGACAGCTTGGAATCGATGCTGCAACACCTGTGGTTATCGTGGCAACCGGAACCGGCGCGGGAGATCTCGCTGCTTCGGCGCGTGTGTTTTGGACATTGAAAGTACTCGGGCATGAGAACATCGCGATTCTCGATGGTGGTTTGGTGAGCTACGTTAATCGATATGCCGGTAGTTATGAAAGTGGTAAAGCCGATAAACGATTACCCACTGTCTACCGGGCCAAACCTAACCTCAGTTTACTGGCCACGGCTGACTGGTTAAAAGGCGCAAAGGTGCCGCGACTTGATGCGCGTAGTTTAGAAGAGCACGTTGGATTAATCGGCGGAGAAGGTGAGCGTTTGGGCACATTGCACGGCGCACTTCATCTGCCTTTTGACTGGTTGGTAGAACCAAATGGCAGTTTAAAGTCTGCAAAAAAGTTACAGGCTCTGTTTGGCTATGCTGGTTTGGATAAACAAGGAACTGTACATTTTTGCCATACGGGTAACCGAGCTTCACTGACATGGTTTGTTGATTATGCGGTATTGGGTAATCAGTCGGCACGTCTGTATGACGGCTCTATGCTGGAATGGGGAAAAACGACAGATCTGCTGATTGAACAGAAAGTCAAACCTTAGGTTTGAGTCAATGCCTGCTCACATGCCAACGTAATAAGGTTTTGCAGGTCGTCGAGATCTTTACAGTCCGCCAATGATTTAGCGTTAACACATAACTTTGTCTGTTCGTTATCCTGTAGAAAAACGGCGGGAAGCTGGGTCTGTTTTAACTGAGGGAATTCTTTAAGAAACTCGTCACGGTGCAGGAATCGTGTCTCAATATTCATGGCTTCGATATAATTTCGCCAGCTTTTTTGTTCACTAAAATAACCATGAGTGAGTGCGCACAGATCGCACTTATAGGTACTGGGCGAAAATATCTTATGCCCAATGTCGGCCATGGTGTTGAATAGGCCAGTGTCTGCGTTATAAATAAATATCAGCGTGCTCATGATCAGATGATAGCGTTTTTTGGCATACTCACCCTTCTTTTTCTTCTTCGAGTAACACTCTTATGAGCGATATACCTCCTTGTCCTGAATGCGCTATGGAAAACACCTACCCTGATGGCGAAAACTATATTTGTGCCGATTGCGGTTACGAATGGCCAATCGTGGAAGAGGAGGAAGCCGAAGAAGTGGTCAAAGATTCCAATGGCAATGTGTTGAGTGACGGCGATACGGTGGTGCTGGTTAAAGACCTTAAAGTGAAGGGCACGTCAATTACGCTGAAAGTGGGAAGCAAGATAAAAGGTATACGTATTGTCGGTGGTGACCATGAAGTTGATTGTAAAACTGATGCAGGCAAGATGATGTTGAAAGCGAAGTTTTTAAAGAAGGTGTAATTTTATTCTCGCAGGTTTAGTATCAGGCCATACATGAGAATAATAAACGGCCTGCATTTAAATAATCCCCGAGGTGATATTTCTGGTGGCCTGACTGCCGCTGTGGTCTCCATTATTCCACGACTTTTTCCTGCGCTAAATCGTATTTTCCCTTTTCCTTTGCTTGCGCCTATTTTATTAGTGATGGTCCTGGGGGGACTTCCTTGCATAGGATATTTCTAAAGCCGTGCTGGCAGGTATCCTGTTAAAAGTTGGTGCCGATATCATTGACTGGGGTTACCTGAAACGAATTTTGTATGGCCCCAGGGCAGGTGTGCTGATCATGTTTACGGTATTTATTGTTACCGTTACGATTGATTTGTTGTTTGCCGTTGATATTGGCATGATCATGGCCAGCTTTTTGTTTATGCAGCGCATCACGCGGATGCAGGTTGATAGCATTGATGCTGTACAGGCAATAGAAGGGCTAACCTATCTTGCCGATGAAGAGGCGGATATTCTGAATCAAACTAACGATGCTATTTTACTTTTTCACCTGAGTGGTTCACGCAGTTTTTCTTCGGCCAAGGCAGCATCTCGCTGTCATGCTGCGGCGAGGGGCTAGGGCATTATGCTGCTTGACCTTGCCGATGTGCCGCTGCTTGATTTAACCATCTGCCTTGTCTTGGATAATAGGATCATTGATACGCTTGCTGCAGACCGTCGAGAGTCTTTAGCGGGTACGGCAGAGACGGTAACAAGATGTTGAATGAGCAGGGTGTACAGAAGCATTTGAGTGAAGAGCAGAATTTTGCACGGTGTGTTGATGCCCTGCTGTATGCTCAGGAGTAGTATCGTTCGGCATGAGTTGGCAGTTTTATCGAGCCGTCAGTAAAAACATTGAGTATTTTGTATGACAGTTGAATGGTTAAAGTCACTCCCTTCTCTTCAGCAGATTTTTCCTTTTCTTGCATGGATCGGAGAGCTTAAGAACGGTAAAACACTGACGGCTGATATTGTAGCAGGCATCACTGTAGCCCTGGTGCTGGTGCCGCAGTCTATGGCCTATGCACAACTCGCTGGATTAGATCCCTATTACGGTCTCTATGCCTCTTTTTTGCCGGGTATTATCGCTGCATTATTTGGTTCGTCCCGCCAGTTAGCTACAGGTCCTGTTGCAGTTGTCTCTTTAATGACAGCGTCGGCACTGGAGCCCTTGGCGGTCGATCCAAATACCTATATTGCCTACGCTGTATTGCTGGCCTTTCTTGTGGGTGTTTTTCAGATTTCACTTGGCCTGTTTCGCCTGGGTGTACTGGTTAACTTTCTTTCTCACCCAGTGGTCGTTGGTTTCACCAATGCAGCGGCAATTATTATTGGCACCTCGCAAATGGGGAAACTGTTTGGTGTGACGGTAGAGAAGGCACAGCACCACTATGAAACTGTTTGGAACATAGTCAATGCCGCCATAACAGATACGCATACCTATACCCTGATTATGAGCGTTGTTGCTTTGTCCATTATTATCTTGCTCAAGCGTTTCGCACCTAAATTGCCAGGTGTATTGATGGCCGTGGTTGTAACAACTGTTGCCTCGTGGGCACTGGATTTTGAATCGCTTGGAGGCAAGGTTGTAGGAGCTGTGCCTGAGGGATTGCCATCGCCAACCATGCCAGAATTCGATATAACGGCTATGTTGCAGTTACTAACAACGGCGATGATTATTTCTGCTATTGGTTTTATGGAAGCCATCTCTGTCGCCAAGGCAATGGCAGCTGAAACGCGCCAGAAACTCGATCCAAATCAGGAGCTTATTGGCCAGGGGCTGGGGAATATGGTCGCAAGTTTCTTTCAGGGATACCCTGTATCGGGTTCTTTCTCTCGCTCTGCCGTAAATATTGAAGCCGGTGCAGTAACCGGGTTTTCTGCTGTCGTTACCGGAGCCATCGTCGGTATTACTCTGCTGGTACTCACGCCACTTTTATATCACCTGCCACAGGCAACATTGGCTGCAGTGATTATTATGGCCGTGATTAATCTGGTGAAGCTTGAACCGATCTTGTATGCATGGAAAATACAGAAGCATGATGGTGTTGTTGCAACCATTACTTTTTTCCTGACCCTGATTCTGGCACCTCATCTTGAATGGGGTATTGTGGCGGGCGTGATTTTATCTCTGGGTCTGTTTTTGTACCGCACCATGCGTCCCCGGGTTTCAGTTTTGGCTCGTCACCCTGACGGAACCTTGCATGACGCTGAGGTCTACGGTCTACAGACCTGTGACAGTATTTCCCTGATTCGATTTGATGGACCGCTGTTTTTTGCCAATACGGGGTATTTTGAAGATGCGGTTATAGAGCGGGCCGCAAATAAGCCCCATCTAAAATTCATTATTATCGATGCAGAAGGGATTAATGAGATCGATGCAACGGGTGAAGAGATGTTGCACGAACTGGCTAAGCGCCTAAAGGCAAATGATATCCAGTTGATTATTTCGCGCGCCAAAAAACAGATTATGGATGTGCTTGAAAGAACCGGCTTTGTCGAGCAGCTGGGCGAAGAACATTTTACTCGTCTACGTACCTATGCCTTTGAGCTTGCCTGGAATGAGTTGGGTTGCGAGGCAAGGGAATGCCCTATGGTTGTCTCAACGCCATTGCTGGACGCTGAAAATGCGACACGCTGTGCTGCGGTGGTAAGAAGGGAGCGGAGTGGCTCGGGTAAGCCGCCTACCCCCGCGACTAAAGTTTCTCAGTAATAAGTTTGGCTGCTTAATGTCCCGTATGGGAGAAGGTTTTTTTAGAACGCGGCCGCTTCAACCTGTAAGTAGACATGGGAAATATCACGTTTAATTTTTTCATCCAGACCTGGGTAATCGGCACTGAAACTTGATAATGCCTGGGTGACATCAGCGACCATTTCAAAGTCACTCTTCCCGTCTTCGTAGCCTTTTGTTACCGCCTGCCAGAATCCCTCTAACAGTCGGTGCAGGCGCTCGAGTCCATGGATATCAGATACATTGCCGTGTCCAGGGATTACTACCTTGGGTTTCAGGGCTATTAATTCTTCGAGCTGTCGTATCCACTGCGCCAGATTAGATGCATTGGTTGATGGCATGCGATCTGAGTACACCACGTCTCCACTGATCAGCACTTTATCCTGTGGTAGCCATAAGATCAGATCGCCGGGTGAATGGCTGTCACCGGAAGGAAATAAGATCAGTTGTCTGTCACCCAATAGCATCTCGGTTCGTTTATTGATGAGCGTGTTGGGAGGTAGAATTTTGGATTGCCCCGTGATACCTGCGGTCATTTGGTTAAACCGGTCGATCCAGCTCTGACCTTCGTCATGCACCAAATCTTTAACTTGCCGTGTGGAGATGATTTTCTCCACTGACGTGTTGAAGGCTTCATTGCCGAGCCAATGATCGCCATGACTATGAGAGTTGATGATCCAGCGTACTGGCTGCTTTGTTACGCTGGCGATAGTCTGCTTCAGTGCATGGCCAATCACAGTAGAACTGCCGGTGTCGAATAGTACGACGCCTGACTTGGTGACAATAAAGGCGCTATTGGAATTCCAGCCACGATTTTTCGGGTTAGGCAGGGCTCGTGTGGGCGTGATAACGGCATAGACCGCCGGAGCAACCTGATGCGCCTGCATAGGGTAATGCTGTTGGGAAGCTTTTGTGATCGATATGTGCAAAGAGAATATTAATAAGGTTATGTGAAGGGCGTGTCGCATCTCTTACCTCAGTTTTACTCTTTCTCAGAAAGATAGCCTGATTCTTGTTTGGATTTTTCAGGTGTTGGAAAGATCGAATTCAGCGCAATAGGCAGTGACAGTTTCTGTCGTTTATTAGTCGTTGAGTCATCGAGTTGTATTTGGCGCGCCCGACAGGAGTCGAACCTGTGACCCCCGCCTTCGGAGGGCGGTACTCTATCCAGCTGAGCTACGGGCGCATATGAGGCGGACGAAGAATAGCAGAATTCACCAAGTTACGGTGTGCTTAGTAATTGAATTGCAGCGCAAGGTCTGTCTTTTTTAACGGATTAATGAAAAAGGTGTTGTTTTATCTCAGTGGTGTACTGAATAAATAGTGTTTACGAGTGTAAAAAATATCGAAATTTCTGTTAAAAACTGTTCGTTTTTTTTACATATTTCCAAGCTGGATTGGCTTAGCGTTGATTAAGTCCTTATAAATGCTGTGGGTATTTGTTTTGGTGCAAATCTTGCTTTATAAATATGTGATGAAGTTCACATTTTGCGATAGACCTAGGAATGGGTTTAAACAAGAATTTATGAGGATCGTTGTAGTGAATATTAAACACCGTATATTTATGAATTCCTGCATGTTGGGAATGGGCTTGTTGCTGCTTGCTGGTTCAGCAAGCGCGGTATCCATATTGTTAGACCTGCATACGGCTGCTCATGGTTCGGTTAAGACTGATGGAGTGGCCTATTTTCAAGATAATCATGTCGCCCATTCAAATGCCACCACAAGCACATTGGTCAAGCTGGGTGCAAATGAATCAATTCTGGATGGCTTTAATTATGCGGGGGTGAGTAATACAACCGATTTTCCTGATGTTAAGCAGCGAGCCGCACTTACCTTAGATAACGTTGGGGTGTTTAATGGTTATCGCGTATTTTTATTTGATGGCAACCAGAGTCAAACTGCTGGTGGTTTGACTGATCACATTGATTTACTGAATCTTGAGATCTATACCCATAGCAGTGACACCATTACTTCGTTAACGGGCTTGCGTAGTTTGGCAACGCTGGCCTATAAAATGGATGACGGCAGCATCGCTGATGACTACACGGTACGTATTGAAGGCCGACAAGGCAGTGGCAAGGCGGATGTGCATGTTTTCATTCCGGAAACGTTGTTTACCGTACATGGAACGGAAGCCAGCACCTTTGTGTATTTGTACTCTGAGCTGATCAACAATACTGATGGCGACGAACACTGGAATACCGATACTGGGCTGTTTTCTTATATAGATCCCACTGAGCCAGTTCCGCTGCCAAGCACGCTATGGTTAAGTGTACTGGGCATGGGGTTACTCTTGAGTATGCGCTCTAGAATAGCTCAGGCTGCGAAATAATTATTCATCGTTTACATTGGAGCACGACTATTTACTGAACCTTGCTGTTGATCAGTAACTGCAGGGTTTCAGTATTGTTGTTATCAGTCTGTGTTTCCGCACTCTGAAGATCACCACTTTGCGCAATGGGACGGCCGGATTTGGTGATGCGGGCACCTACTTTTACCTGCTCAAAGCTTGATAGCTTCATTTGCGGCATCATCGCCATGCTGTCATTCAAGACTACCGATACTGGAAGGTCGGCAACAGTTTTACGTGCAACGGCGAGAGGCATGGGCGGGCCGCTTGCCGCTTTGGCATAGATGAAGACGGTGTCCTGTGGTGAAACCTGGTCGAGCATCTCGGCATCAAGGGCCACTTCAATGCGTAGGCCGCCAGCACTGGAGTCAGCATCCGATACAGCAGTAACCTGCGCTGGGGCGACGGGTTGTTGAGGGGCTGATGCCTGCAAAGGTTCTGCGGTAATGCCGCTTCTCCCTTCTATCTGAGTGATCATTTCACCAAGCTTGGATTGCATCTGAGGCTGGTCGCTGAGTAAAGGATAGGCACGGCGCCAGAAATCCAGGGCTTGTTTGTCATTTCCAGCGTCGGCGGCGGCATTACCTGAGAGCCATAGTGCTGTGGTGCTATTGGGCTCAATCTCGAGTGTTTTACGCAGTAGATTGACGGCGCGCGGCGGTAAGATGCCGCCATTATTCATGGCCAATGCATCGGATAGCGATAGCATCACGTTGGCATCATTGGGGAGAATTTCGTTGAGTTTGTCAAAGCTACGTACGGCATCCTGGTACTTTTTTAATTTCATGTAAGTACGGCCAAGCATGTACCAGCCTTGAGGGTTGTTAGGGTCTTCGGCAAGGCGTTTTTCCAGTTTAACCAAGAGGTCAGCAATGGGAGGGAGCTCGCTGCTATCGCCTTGTTTGGCAACGGCCGGAGTGCCAGGGCCAACTACGTCAAGATGCTGTGGTGAGCCAAGATGAAGGTACATGGGCACGACGATGGCAGGAATCAGCACAGCCACCAGCAGCAGCGTGGTAAGGGCTGTTTTTCGGTTGTCACGGTGTTCGGTGCTACTGCTTGCGGTACTTAAATCCTGTGCCAATGCAATTTCAAGGTCTTGCTTGGCCTGGGCAAACTCTTCTTCTGAAAGCTCGCCTTTTTGCTGCTCTTTTTCGATTTCACTAAGGCGCTCACGGGCAATACCAATATTGAGTTCGTTGGTTGCTTCATTAATGGTGTGGAATCGACGTAAAAGGGCCGGGGCGAGTAGTAACACGGCGGCCACAATCATGGCCGCGCTGATAAGAATGAATGTGGTCATGATGTCTTACTGTCTTTATCGGAATTGGATTGAAGCAAGCTTGCTGCCTGCTTAACTTGGTCGTCACTTAGCTCGCTGAGTTCGTTTTCCTGTTTGCGTGCCCGTATGGTGCGCAGCATCAGCCAGATGGCAATGATGAAGAAAGCAAATGGGGCTATCCAGAGCACAGCTGTACTGGCCTTAAAGGGCGGCTTGTAAAGGACAAAATCGCCATATCGCTGTGACATGAACTCGGTGATTTCACCTTTGCTCTTGCCTTCTTTTAGCAGTTGAACGGTTTTTTTCCGCATGTCCTGCGCAAGTTCTGCATTTGAAGCTGATATGTTTTGGTTTTGGCAGACCAGGCAACGCAGTTCATCAACCAGTTCCTTATAGACATTTTCCTGTGCTTTGTCGTCGAAGTTGTACACCTCGATGCCACCGGCATGCACGGCGGCCATGAGCGTTAGGCAGATAGATAACAGGAGTCTTTTCATTATTTGTTACCTGTAAAGTGAGTAGCAAATTTTTTCATCCAGGCCTTCTCGGTCATGGCACCCTTATGTTTAACGCGGACGATACCTTCAGCATCGATCAGGAAGGTTTCTGGTGCACCATATACACCCCAGTCGATCACTGCAGAGCTATCAGGGTCAAAGCCGACCTGGCTGAAAGGGTTGCCTAGGCGAACCAGCATTGCCTTGGCCTCCTCTGCCTCGTCACGCCAGTTCAGGCCAACGATATTAATGCCTCTTGTGCGGGCCAGGTGAAGTAGGTAGTCATGCTCACGCCAGCATTCAGGGCACCAGGTTCCCCATACGTTTAATAGCCAGACCTGTCCTTTGAGTTTGGATGGGCTGACGACCTGTTCTGGATTGAACAGGTCGGGCAGGGCAAATTCCGGTGCGTTGCGACCGATGAATTCAGTAGGAATATCACGTGGATCGTATTCGCCGTCATTCATTTGGCCGAGGACAAAATAAAACAGTCCTGCCATGGCAAGAAATATTGCTAGAGGAATAGTGGCCTTGTTCACGAATTATGCCTGCGCAGTTTGTGCGGCCGCAGCGCTGCTGCGCCTGGCCAGGGTACGATAGCGACGATCAGTTGCGGCTAACAGGCCGCCAAAGGCCATGATCAGAGAGCCAAGCCAGATAAAGCGGATAAAGGGCTTGTGGTAGAGGCGTAGACTCCAGGCCTGTTTGCCAAGGTCTTCACCGAGGGCCACGTAGATATCACGTGTCAGACCATCATCGATAGCCGCCTCGGTCATTGGCATTTTCTGAACCAGATAAGTCCGCTTTTCCGGTTCTAGAAAGGCAATCTTTTCGCCATTCTGGCTGACTTCAATCTGTCCCCGATAGGCGGTGTAATTAGGGCCCTTGATGATATTGACGCCTTTGAAAGCAAAATCATACTCATTCATCTGGTAGACCTCTCCGGGCACCAGACGAATATCTTTTTCGGTCGAGTAACTAGATGTCAGGGTTACACCGATTACAAACACGGCGATGCCAATATGGCCAAGCACCATGCCCCAGTATCCGCGAGGGATGTGGCGCAAGTTGTTGTGTGGTTTAAGGCGATCACGAATACCTGAAATGGTTGAGCCGATCACCCAAAATGCGAGGGCGAGACCAAAGGTTGTCATCAGGTAGAACTCTGGGGTGAAGAGCAATACATAGGCCGCTGCCAACAAGGGTGCAATAACCAGAGGCATGCGTAGCTTGCTCCACAGGCGGGCACTGGTGTCTTTTTTCCAGCGTGCGATAGAGCCTATGCCAATCAAGGCAACCAGCGGCAGTGTGAGTAGCATGAAAACGGTATCGAAGTAGGGACGCCCTACTGAAATTTTACCAAGCTGTAATGCATCACTGATCAGTGGATACAGGGTGCCCAGTAATACCGCAACTGCAGCCACCAGCAGGATAACGTTATTCATTAGCAGGCCGGTTTCACGCGAGATGGTTTCAAAGCGTACGCTGCTTTTAATCTGGTGGGCGCGTAGTGCGTAGAGCAGTAAAGATGAGCCTACGACGACTACCAAAAAGGCGAGTATAAATACGCCTCGCTCTGGATCAGAGGCGAAGGCATGTACGGATGTTAGTACACCTGAACGTACCAGGAAGGTGCCGAGCAGACTGAGCGAAAAGGTAAATATCGCTAGCAGAACCGTCCACGCCTTGAAAGCACCACGTTTTTCGGTAACTGCCAGAGAATGCATTAACGCGGTGCCGACCAGCCAGGGCATGAATGATGCGTTTTCAACGGGATCCCAGAACCACCAGCCACCCCAGCCAAGTTCGTAATAAGCCCACCAGCTACCAAGGGCGATGCCGATGGTAAGGAACAACCAGGCGCTGTTGGTCCAGGGGCGAGACCAGCGTGCCCAGGCCGCATCAAGTCGTCCGCCAAGCATTGCGGCAATGGCAAAGGCAAAAGGAACGGCAAAGCCCACGTAGCCCATGTAGAGCATGGGTGGGTGAATGACCAGTCCAGGATCTTGCAGTAATGGATTTAAATCGCGACCCTCAATGGCGCCAGGGATCAAACGATCAAATGGGTTTGAGGTCACGATCATGAAGAGCAGAAAGCCAACGCTGACCAGTCCCATGACCCCCAGTACGCGTGCCACCATCACTTCAGGCACGCTGCGGCTAAAGTAGGAAACGGCGGCTGACCATACTGAGAGGATCAGTGCCCACAATAATAAAGAACCTTCGTGCGCCCCCCATACGGCAGAAACGAGGTAGGCCGTTGGCAGGTTGGTATTGGAATTGTGCGCTACATAGGCAATTGAAAAGTCGTGGGTTAAAAAGCTGTAGACCAGCAGACCAAAGGCAACTGATAAGGTCAGTGTCTGCAGACGTGTCGCCGGAATTGCAAGAGCAACCCAGCTATTGATGCCGAGCTGTGCCCCAAGCAGGGGAAGAACGCCTTGCACAATGGCCAGGGCGAGTGAGAGCAGTAGGGCAATCTGTCCGATTTCTGGAATCATTTTTTACTTTCCTGTTGTCGCCAGCATTTTAGCTTTCTTGGCTTCATCCATGGCTGCGGCCACTTCAGGAGGCATGTAGTTTTCGTCGTGCTTGGCGAGCACTTCGTCTGCCACAAAAACATTCTCGGTATTTAGTTTGCCTTGTGCGATGACGCCTTGCCCCTCGGCGAACAAGTCGGGAAGGATGCCGGTGTAGGCGACCTTGACTGATTTCAATCCGTCTGAGACGACAAAGTTGACCGTTAGATCACCCTCGGCACGTTTTACGCTGTCTGTTTTGACCATGCCGCCGAGGCGGAATATATGGTCTTCGGGGGCCTTGCCATCAACCACTTCAGTTGGTGAAAAGAAATAAGAGAGGTTGCCACCGAGTGCATTCAGTACCAGATAGGTGGCGAGACCGAGTGCGGCCAATCCAACTACGATAAGACCCAAACGTTGATGTCTTGCTTTCATGTTTCTCTCTCTAATCTGTTAATACGGGCAATACGCTGGCGAACGCTTTTGGCATTGCTATGTAATAAAACGGGTTCGATGATCATGCACAGTGCAGTCATACCAAAAGATCCCCAGACATACAGGCCATAACCACCCATATCTAACCATTCACTAAAACTCATGCCTGATCTCCAATCGTCTCTTTGACCCATGTGGAGTTGTGTTCGCGCTCAAGAATGATAGAGCGCACACGCACCAAAGCAGTAGCAATGCTGTAGGCCCAGAAGCCTAAGGTCATGATCAGCATGGCCGTCAGCATGGTTTCATCCATGCTGGTTTGGTCGTTCATCTTGATGGTCGATCCCTGATGCAGGGTGTTCCACCATTTTACTGAAAAGTAGATGATGGGGATATTGATTACACCGACCAGTAACAGGATAGCGCCAGCTCGGTCACCACGACGGCGATCATCTATCGCTGAATGCAGTGCCATGTAGCCGAGATAAAGGAATAGCAGGATAAGCTCTGAAGTGATACGAGCATCCCATACCCACCAGGCGCCCCACATGGGCTTGCCCCAGAAAGAGCCGGTCCAGAGTGAAACAAAGGTAAACATGGCACCTGTCGGCGCCAGTGCCTGCGTCATCATGGCCGAGACCCGGGTGTTGAAAACAAGCCCCATCACGCTCCAGCCGGCCATTATCAAATAGATGAACATCGACATCCAGGAAGCGGGAACATGGACGAAAATGATGCGGTAGCCTTCGCCCTGCTTGTAATCGGTCGGCGCGACAAAAAAGCTCATGTACAAGCCATAGCCAATCAACGCGATGGCCAGCACCCAGAATATGGGAGCGAGCTTGCCTGCCAATGGGTAAAAAGTGGCGGGTGAGGAAAACTTAAACCAGTTAAAAAGCTTTGATTGCATAGGGATATTCTTGTGTACGAACGTTTTTGTGCGCTTTTATTTGAGTGGGCATGAGGTTAACGTATCGTCTAGACCAGCGCAAAACACCTAGGTTCATTATTTCCATTTAATTCTTGCGTTAGGTCAAGAAGTTAGAGAACAGGCACGAATTATTCGGCCGAAACACGTAATGCCGCCGATGTGGCAATAGGTGCGGTAACTAACGCCGCCAGTAGCACGGCGCCAAGCATGGACAGATGTGCCTCGCCTCCCAGGCCCGAAGCCGTGGCTTCTACGGCACCTGCACCAAAAATGAGCACGGGAATATACAGCGGTAAAACCAATAGGGCGACTAAAACGCCACCAGAGCGTAGCCCCAGTGTAAGAGCCGCACCGATAGCGCCAAGCAGACTCAGTGTTGGGGTGCCGAGCAGCAGGGAGATGATCATCACCTGAAGCGCCTCACCTGACATATCGTATTGCAGGCCGAGCAGGGGGGCCATGATGACCAGTGGTAGACCGGTAATCAGCCAGTGTGCAATGACTTTACCTATAACCAATATGGAGAGCGGCTGTGGGGTGAGCAGCATTTGTTCCAGTGTGCCATCACGGTGGTCGGCTGAGAATAGCTGCTCAAGCGCCAGCATGGAGGCAAGTAAAGCACCCACCCAGACGACACCGGGGGCAATCAGGCGAAGCGTATCTGCTTCAGGCCCTATGCCAAGCGGGAATAAGCTGACCACAATGAGGAAAAAAACCAGTGTCGTGAAGATGTCAGTGCGACGACGCAGGGCAATCGTGAGATCACGTTTGATAATCCAGGCAAGGGTATTAAGCATGACTTTCCCCCAGTGTGACAACCTTGCTCTCGCCAGAAGTCAGCTCGACTTCCTGGTGTGTGGTGAGTATGACCATGCCACCTCTGTCTAAGTGTGTTCGGATTATCTGTTGCAATTGCTCAACTGCGGCCACATCGAGTGCGCTGAAGGGTTCATCTAAAATCCACAGGGCGGTCTGGCTTATCCATAGCCGAGCCAGTGCTACACGGCGCTTCTGCCCCTGTGAGAGGTATTTTGTGGGCAAATCTTCATGTCCACGTAGACCAATGTCGGTGAGTGTTTGCCATGCCTCTTCCTCGTTTAGTTGCTGGCCTTGAATGGCCGCATCGATACGCAGATTTTCTACGGCAGTGAGATCACCCTTCAGGCCATTAAGGTGACCAAGAAAGAGTAGTTCCTGATGGTAGTCATTGCGGGCCTTTTGGATGCTTTGTCCATTCCATTGAATCGTACCGGTCTCGGCGATTAATAAGCCGGTGAGGGTGCGCAAAAGAGTGCTTTTACCGCTGCCATTCTGACCCCTTAGATAGAGTAACTGCCCTGATTTCAGTGAGAAATCGAGTTTCTCGAATAGGCAGCGGTCACCTCGCACACAGCTTAAATCGGTAATGGAAAGTAAGTTATTGTTATCAATCATTATTGTGTCTGGGTACTTATTGAAGGGTTATTTCGGCATTTTTCGATCATATTGTTGAGTCGCAAGGTCGTGGCTTGATCTAAACTTATGTTTGACTTGCTCATAGCTATACCAGCATATTGCGCTAACGACAGAACTGCAAAGTGCATTCCTGTCGATGATTAAAAATAATAAACGAGAGCCGAGATATTCCTCATGCAGAAAATGCTAAAAGTCCGCCCTGTGCCAACGCCCTGTGCTTCTTGTCCAATACGAGAGCGAGCGCTGTTCCAGGTTGTGCCTGTAGATTATCTCAACGACGCCCAGTCGAATCGCAAGGATCAGTATAATTTACCTGCACGCCGTCATCTCTATGAAGAGGGAGATGCGAGCATCATGGCGTATACCTTGTTCGATGGCTGGATGATGTTATATCGCTCGCATTCTGACGGTGGTAGGCAGGGGTTGCGAATTGCCTTGCCGGGTGACTTTATCGGCTATGTGCCTGAAGGTGAGGCCTTTGTCGGGCATTCTGCGGTTGCCATCACGCCAAGTATCCTATGTGGCTTTAGGCAGCAGGACCTGCACAACATGCTGGATGACCATAGTGGTCTGGCGGCACATATTAACCGTATCCAAACACGTTATATGGCAAGTTGTCAGAGCGCGTTGCTGGGTCTTGGGCGAAAATCTGCGGAACAGCGTATTGCCTATCTGATTGCTGAATTATTTCACCGTTTACTCAATCGTCAGCAAATTCCTGAAGGAAGCAGCACTATGGCCTTCCCGATTACCCAGGAAATGCTGG
>Ga0316204_10004342_pt1 | contig 25621 bp, 47 predicted proteins | sample 6monrhotite_MG_2_FD_205661 | JGI IMG/M metagenome (GOLD analysis project Ga0316204, IMG submission 205661) | Microbial mat bacterial communities from mineral coupon in-situ incubated in ocean water Damariscotta River, Maine, United States -... | ecosystem: Environmental > Aquatic > Marine >...
CTGACGCATACAGCGTTCTTTAAGGGGGTACCTGACTATGGAAGGTATTCTCCGAGAGTTTCAGTCGTTCAACGGCGTCGGTGCCGGGCAGACGGCTAATATCAATCTTGTTGCCGGTGGGCCGGTCTATTCGGCCTTTATCATCAAGTATTCGCATACGGCGTCAACGCTGGCCACGAAAGCGATTTTCTCGACCGATATTGAGAACATCAAAATCAAATTGGGCGGCGAAGTCTTGTGGAATATTTCCGGGGCAAATCTAGTTTTCCTGAACGATTATTATGGCTATCCCATGGTGGATGGTTATTTCCCAATCATGTTCGCACGTCCTGAATTTTTGGATGCCTTGGAACAGCGCCGCTTTGCCCTTGGCACGGCGGGTGTACGTTCCTTGACGGTCGAAATCAAGGTCAAGGCGGGTACGGTTGCGCCGGAACTGTCGATGTTTGGCGAATTGTATTTTGGTCAACAGCGTCCGCCAGGGCAGTTGATCCGGGTTCGTTCGACCGCACAGTCGGCACAGGCCGCTGGTGGTGTTCGTGAAATTCACGATTTGCCGTTGGTTGATCCGTACCGGAATGACCCTGGACGTGGCCTCAAGGCTCTTCATATCAAGTCGGGCGTTATCACCGATCATCAAATTTTGTTGAACGACGATATTGTCACCGAAGGCCCTGCGGCTCTGGTCAATCTTGTGGCGGACATTAAGTCTTTCCAGACCATTTCGCGGACGCCACAAGCGGGCTTCCATCACGTCGATTTCACCGGCAATCGTTACTCCGGCATTGTTCCAATGTCAGGCGTTAATGATTTCCGGTTGAAGCTGACCTTTAGCGGGGCGGCGGCGGCTTTTGACTTGATCGCAGAGGAAGTGATCGGAACGCCGGATATTTAAGGCTTAGCAAAGAGGGGGTTGGCTTCGGCCTCCCCCTAGCCTTGAATTTTGAAAGGGAAATAAATGATTAATTTCAATCCGGCCAACACGACAACCACGTCGGGCGGCTCTTCGGGCAGTTATTATGACGCGGTTTTTGGCGGCATTAAGGATGTGTTTTCGCAATACATCGGGTACCGCGACAACAAGGACGCCCGGCGCTATGCGTCGGAAGCGGGCTTGTATTCGGCTGGCCCCGTGACTGATGGTTTCAGTGAGCCAATTGATTATCAAAAGTGGGGCCTGATGATCGGTGCCGCTGGTCTGGTAATTGCCGTTCTCGCCTTCGTTCTTCGTAAGTGACGGAAGGCGGGACGATGCCCGTTGATCCATTTTCAAGCATTCCGTCGATTAACGGCGGCGATGCCGGGCCTTCAAATGCCCAAGCTGACGCCGGGCAAACGTCGAATGTAGGGGGGCTGTTTTCGCCGTTCTATTTTGGCGGCTCCGGTGGCGGCTTAACGGGGTCAATTTCCACCATTGCCTTGATAGGGGTTGTTCTGTGGTTCCTGTTCAAAAAGTAAATTTGCAAGCTGTTGAATGGTCTGTCCAGGCGGCTAATGCTCTTGCCGGTGCGGCGGGTAATGATCCGACGTACACGATGGATGATCTTCAACGCGAAATCAAAGACGGCTCTGCCACGTTGTATGCGGTCCAGTTAGGCCAGGAGCGTTTAGGCTACGTGGTTTTGTGGGTTGATGACTTTGGCGGCACAAAAGAACTGGTGATCCAGTCGGGCCGGGCCTTGGCGCGGGACAATTGGGCCGTGGCGATGACGTTGCCGGTTTTGCGGGCCTTTGCCAAGTCGCGAGGCTGTCTATCCATGCGGGCGCACAGTAGTGACGGGGCGATGATTGGGCGGCTGAAAAAGGGCGGCTTCCATCGGGCGGAAACCGTTATGCGAGATGTTTTCTAATGGGCGGCAAGTCTTCATCGTCGTCGTCGTCGTCCAATACGACGAGTACGGAAAACTATGACCAGCGGGTCGCCGTCGAGGCGGGCGGCATTGGCATCGGGGCGGACGCGGTTGTCGATCTTCAGTTGACCGATTACGGGGTCATCGAAGGGGCTGTTTCGGTCATCAACGATGTTTTTGCCGGGGCCTCCGAAGTGGTTAACAACGTGACAGAAGCCTTTGCCGGTGTAGTCAGTGAGAACAATGCGATTTTGAAAGAGGAAACCGAAAGCGATGCCAAGGAATTGACGGTTCTGGTCGTCAAAATTGTCGGTGGCTTGGCCGCAATATTTCTGGTGATCCGGTATTTTATGAGGGGACGAACATGACGTTATATACCGCGTTGACTTATACTCTAACCGCAAATGAGGCTCAAAACATCGAGGTACCAGGCGGCTTTATTCGGTTCCTGTCATCGACCGGCGCAACGGATTTGCAGTTAGGGATAGATGGCGAAACGCCGGAAAATCTGCCGGTCGGTGTCGGCCTTCAAATTCCGGGCGGGTTTCAGCGTGTCCGGGTGTCTAATCCCAACGCCGGGGCCGTTACCTTTGAGGTCGTTATCGCGGCGGGCACGGTCAGCGATGATCGGCTAAATGTATCGGGTACGGTCAGCACGGCGGAAGTGGCTCCGGCAACACAGACACCGGGCACGGACAAGGTAATCCTGACCGGTACCACACAGAGCATTGCGGCGCTGGCTGGCCGGAAGGAATGTCTTGTACAGGCGGATGGCAAATTGCGCCTGTCCGGCATCACCGGCAAGGGTTTTTTGTGGGATGGTTCGCAAATGGTTCTGACGACGGCGGGGGCTATTGATTTTTTCAATGACACGGCGGCGACGGTCAATCTTACTTTCACGGAGATTTCCGCATGAGTGGCTTTATGGGCGGCGGCGGTCATGTTATTGGATCGGTCGAGGCGGATAACGATGCGTCTTTGATCATTACGGGGCTGGATAGCGCCTATGATACGTTCCTGATTGAACTTGCCGACATGATGCCGTCAGCGGATGCGGTTCATGCCTGGATGCGTCTGGGCGATGCCGGGGGCATTGATAGCGGGGTTGCGGATTACGGCTGGGGCAACAATTACCAGCGTGTTGACTCCGCGTCACCATTGCAAGGCAACGCGCAATCCTATGAAGATTCGTCTGATAGCAAGATGGTTATCAGTAATGGTGGCCATGGTGTTGGGTCAACAGCCGGTGAGGGCTTCGGCGCGTCCCTGAAACTGCATAGGCCCGGTGATGGTTCTATAGCGCCCATAATTACCGGGACTTACGGATTTATGACGGATTTGGCCATCTTCACAACGGGTGTATTGGGCGGTCGGCGTTCTTCCGTCATCGCCTTGGACCGTATCCAATTTCTATTTTCAAGCGGCAGCATTTTGTCAGGCCGAATGACTGTAACGGGGGTTCCTCATGCCTAGAGTTCATAATATTGACGGCGTGCGCGTTCCTTTTTCACCGGGCGAGGAAGTCGAAGCTGAAGCACGTCAGGCGGAACATGAGGCGCGAAATTTACCGCTTGAAGAATGGCTTGGGCAAATGGCCGAAAGTGACATGGTATTGCCGCGTTATGTTGAAGATTTGTTTGACGCCATGCTTCCGGCGCAACAAGCCAATGTATCGAAGAAAACCCGCGATAGTATTTCAGAAAAAAAAGCAAAACGATTGGCGAGGCCGTGAAATGGTTAATTGGCTTGGCTGGTTTATTGGGCCTCTTCGGCCTCTGGCGGTGGCGCATGGATGAAGCCAGGCTTGTTTTAGCCCAAACCATTTATGGCGAAGCGCGGGGCGAGGGTGCGGGCGGAATGTCTGCTGTGGCCGCTGTCATCGTGAACCGCGCCTTCATCGGTGGATGGTGGGGCGATAGCGTTATTTCTGTCTGCAAGGCCCCTTGGCAGTTCTCGACGTGGAACGAGGGCGACCCTAACCGCCCATTGATTGAAAATTTGCGGCCCGGTGCCAATGCGTCCTTTGATTTGGCGTGGCAGATAGCCGGGGAGGCCATAGGCGGCACGTTGGGCGATGTGACGGGTGGTGCAACGCATTATTACGCGCCGGGGTCTATCAATAAGCCGTATTGGGCCGTGGGGGCCAATTTGACGGCGCGTATCGGTGGCCATGACTTTTTTGACGGGGTGACGTGATGTGGGGCTTGCTTTTAAATCCGTATGTATTGGCCGCTTCTGCCGGTGCTTTCATTTGGAATTGGGTTACGAACAGGGGCGATGACCCTGAAACGGTCGATGAGCGTTCAGGATCTCGCCTTTTATGGGCCGTGGCGCTGGTCGGGGCCGTGCTTGGCGGTATCTGGATATGGAAAAAGGCGTGATGGAAACTCTTGTCACAATTGCGGCGGGTGCTATCGGGCTGTCACAGGTCGGTGTTTTGACGGCTATTTTTTTCAGGCTTGGCCGTGGCCAGGCACGTATTGAAGAATTATTTCGCCGGGTGATCCAGTTGGAAAAAAGGATTGTAGGCAATGCTTAGTGCCTTCCTTGCGCCGGTCCTGAACAGCATTTTTGGCGTTATCGACAAGGTTGTGCCGGACGCGGACGCGGCAACGCGGATCAAGGCTGATCTTCAAACGCTGGCGATGACCGGTCAAATGAAGGAAATCGAGGCGGCGGCGGCGGTGATCGTGGCGGAGGCCCAGGGCGATAGCTGGCTACAACGAAACTGGCGTCCGCTGTTGATGGTGCTGTTCGGTGTCATCATTGCGAACAATTACATTGTCGCCCCCATTGCGGGCGGTCCCATGATGCCGTTGCCGGCTGAAATGTGGGATTTGTTGAAATTAGGAATTGGCGGCTACATCGTCGGGCGGTCTGGCGAGAAGGTGGCCAAAGTTTGGAAGGGAAAATCCAATGGTTAAAGCGACGACAAAACGCAAGGTCAAGACGCCCAAAAAGTCAGGCAAGGTGAGCCGGGCGAAGGTTCAGGCGGCTGTCAAGGTTGCCAGCAAGAAGGTGCCAAAATCGCGGCGTGAGGCGGCGGTGGCAGAACGTAAGGGGAGGGTGTAGCGATGGCTAAATCCAAGGGTCGCACGGCATCGGGCCGTCTGAAAAAAGGCTATACGATCAAGGGCGGTCGCACGGTCAAGGCGTCGAAGTCGCGCCGCAAGCGGAAACGCTAGGCCGTGTGGAACGATATCCTTCATTGGTTTGACGATGAGCCGGAACCGGTGCCCGTGGTGGCATCTGGCCCGGCTGTCGGCTTGTGGGCCGTGCTGGCACTGTTCGGGCTTTACTGGTTCTTAACGTCCGGCAAGTGAGCGACGAATAACGGTGGAAACCGTGTTCCGGTGCAATCCAAGCTGTTCGGCAATCTCATAATTTCTTAGGCCCGCGTATGCGAGGCGGATGATCACGGCTTTACGGGCGGCGATGCCCCATCGGCTGTTTTCCTTCAATTGTATCTTTAAAAGCTGTTTCAGGCGGTCGCCGTCGATGCCGCTTGTTTCCACGGCCGTGTTGACGGCGGAATCGTATGTTTCGCCCGCGTCGATCAGTGCGATCGCTCGTTTTACGGATTTTCTAGCCGCCTGGGCGTCCTTCTCAATGGCTTTTGATCGCCTGTATTGATCTTTTTTTCTACCTATTTCTAGTTGTATTTCCGTCGTTAATTTTGCGTGGTAGTCGTGCAGTTTTTGCAAGGTTTCGGTGTCAAAATCCTTGATGGTTTCGGTATCCACAAGAGGCCCCCCGGCTTTTGCTTTTGCTTTTTTACTATGCACAAGGGTCTGGTTGAATTTCATCATGCTGTCAACATCCTAGCGGTTGCGATGGCCTTGAAAACAGGGGCCTTCGGGTTGTCCCGCCAAGTCGTCAAATCGCATAATGTATATTATGGAAAATTGCTTAAGTTGTTTGTTACTCGCAATTTACATAAAATTGTTAATAATATAGGCACTTGCCCAGCCTAGAAAATCAAGGCTAGGGTCGCACCCTATGATAGAGCCTTACACCCTAATTCCAAAGCTCCCTGCACACGCTTTGCGGTCCCTCGCCATGTTCTATGAGAGCATGGCCAGAGACTTCTTAGCGGCGGCTGAACTTGCCGAAAAAAAGGATCAAAAAAAAGTTGAAATGAAGGCCAGAAAAAAGAGAATTTTTGACGCTGAGGAAATGATTTTATCATATCTAACACATGGTCATTCGCAAGATTCGGCGGTTGCTACCGTCGCCAGTATGACAGGAATTGACGAAAAGGTATTATTGACCGTCCTACCAAAAGCCAAAAAATCAACGGTTGTCGAGCGCCGTAACCGTGAAATTATGCTTTTGCGAGAACAAGGCCGGTCACTGGAACAAATCGGAGAAGTCGTGCAACTGCACCCGAAAAGCGTTTCACGCATCATCAAGGACATTCAAGCCGCCTGATTTCGGCCGGCCAAAATTGCGATCGATGAGCCAGGCTAAAATTGGCCTGGTCGGTTTCGGCTCATCGATGGAATTTTTGGACTGGTCGGGGTCTGGCCAACCTTACTTTGGCCTAGTCGCCGGCCCAAAATTCGCGGCGCCCAGACAAAAAAATGGCCCCACACGCCCTGTTCAGCCTGTCCATACCCGATGGTGAACACTGATCTTGACGTATGAGGCCGTTTTTTAAGCCTGTGGAGCCGTTTAGATGCTTTTCAGCGCCCGACGCCAGCGCCCGGTCTTTGTGGTCCGTCGTGCCGTGGTTTTGCACTTCCTGACCGCCTTGCGCTTTGTGGTGGACTTGCGCCGCGCCGTTGACGTACCCGCCTTGACCACGCCGCCGCCCTTTTTGTATTTGTAGCCTTTTTTCAAAGTGCCGTTTGCCTTCTTACCGATAGCCATTGTTCTACTCTCCTTGTTTCCAGATTTTAGCGCCCTTCTCAACCGACCGCCCGACGACATAGCCGCCGATCCCGATCTTGAGCAGTTCCCACATTTCAGGCGGTAAGGGCATCATCAGCGTGCCGAACGTGGGTGAAATGATGTAATTGTTTGCAATGATGATCCCGAACAGACACATCAACATCGGTCGCCAGTTACGTTGAAGCCAGCTATCGCCTTGCGCCTCCGCGACGATGATCGACGCCGCCGCCTCGATTTCTTTCATCTGGCCGGTCAGGACCATTGTTTGCAATTCGCTTTTGATCTTGTTGGCCTGGTCAGCATCCGGCACAACCTTATCAACGACACCAAAGATACCGGCGACGACAGGCCCTAGCAGGGCGCTAAACATTGTGGCGGTCCCGTTCTTCTAGGGCTATGACGCGCCGGAACAATTCCTCAATCCGGGCTTGTCCCCGGCCAAGACGCGAAAATATCGCCGTCAACATGCCAATTTGAGACAGGCCAATAATAGCGACAATCACGGCAATCAAGGATTCGATTGCCATTAGCCGCGCCTCCGAACGGTAAGCCAGATGCCGAGGCCGAGCGCCGCAAACGCGACAGCCCATCCAAAGAAAGAAGGCCCGGAACTTTCGCCGCCATTCGTGCCCTGGACAACTTTTGTCGTTTCAAACAATCCAATGGCAGAAAGGCCCCAAAGCGCCGCCCTGCCTATTCCGAAGATGAAAGGCATCACGCAACCCCAAATTTATGATTGCCGATACGGATTACATTAGCCATTTGATCGCCCCAATCCGGGTTTGCATATTGCGGGTTGTAGTAGTGAGTTGCGCCCCCGGTAAGGTCGAACAGATCCCCGGCGATGGCGTCACCAGCCATTTGATAGGCCACATCGAAGGTGGCATTATCTCCCGGCCTCATGCTTTCGATCATCTCGCGGTTTGGATCGTTGGCGTTCCATGCCGAAAATTGCCAAGGGGCCTTGCAAACCTCGATAACGGTATTGCCCCACCAAGCGACAGAGGAACGGACCCGGTTCATTATGACACTGGCGACCGCGCCCATGCCTGCCGGTCCCTCGCCTCGCGCCTCGCCATACATCGTTTGTGCTAGCACCAATTGAGCCTCAGACATACGCCACCTCCAAAGACCGAAAACGGCCATCAATCCGACCAGGCCAATTATCCACTTCACTGCCCCGCCCTTTTATTTTTGAGCCGTTCGATTTCGGCATTGACCGCCCCCGGCTTGCCACCCGGCTTGCGGGTTTCCTTGTCTGCCTTGGCTTCCAACTTCGCCAGCGTTCGGCGGTAGGTTTCTTCAACTGGAATGATGTTTTTTTGTGCCATGATCAGCCCCAATCCATCCCGAACGCATGAACCTTTTGCGATTTCTTGTTCAGCGTCGAAATCCGGCAAACCATTGACACGTCCGAAGGTTGCCCGGACAGATCGACCGCCGCGACCAAGAGCCGCCCGGTTGACAAAATGGAGATTTCAGAAAGTGCGCCCGGCGTCCAATTGACGCCGCCATTGCGCGACACTTCAACCGTCAGATCATCGTTAAGGACTACCGCGTCAACATCTTCATGCCAGATCACCACAAAGGCGGCATTTGGAGCCGTCAGCGCCGTTCGCGCCACCAAAACCAGCGTCATATCCGGGACTACACCCGCCTCAAAAAATTCGACCTCCGCGCAATACACCCCGCCACCGGCAGAATTGCCTTCAAAGGCCAGCCGATGATACCTATAGGCGGTTGACACATCTATTCCGGTGTCAATCGTCAGCACTTCCCCCGCTGCCCCGGTTCCATTCCCCGACCACAAATCAACGATTGAAGCCGCGAAATTATCCGTTGACCCTTGCAATTTTACGGCATTACCGCCAAGCGTCAGGGGGTAAGGGTCGCTCGTTCCGTAGGCGATGAATTTAGAAATCGTATTCGTAACGCCGACGCCCCAATCTTTCCCGATGAAATTGTTCAGGCCGGTTACAGATGGGTTTTTGCCCGTTGAATTTGCGCGAAGCTGGACCGACACCCCATCAAATGCCGTTGACAAGGCGGCAAAGTCGGTAAGGCTACCTATCGCCACGCCATCCACTTGAGGGATTTGAACAGGGTTTCCGGGGTTGTGACAGAAATCACCCGCCGCATCGTAGGTGTAATTGACCGACGCGCCGCCATCAATGCCCGTGGCGTCCTCAAATTCGTCAGCAAACCCGGCAACAAGCCCCTGCAATGAAATGCCAGCGTTTAACTGATCCCTGAACGCATTGAGGACCAAATCCGCCTTGAGGCTGGAAAGGTCAGCAGAAGGGCGAGAAATAGCGCCAAACATTAGGCGTGCTCCTTCAATACGCCGACTTCCAACGCGCCAGCCGCCGCCCGGATGCCATAAACGGCATCGTTGTGCGTCACCGGCACACTTTCCCCGGCTTCCAGTGTTGCCACGCCAGCCGCCGCGACACCGGCCCCGCCAAGCCACAAGGGGCCAGCCCCGGCCTTTATGATCGCTGACGTTCTGGTCGGATCAGCCGCCAAGAGCAACACGGCGGCATTTGATACAACCGTAGCCCCGTCATAGGTAAACGAGCCGCCGCCGCCTCTGACCGGCAAGGCTTCCGTGGCCGAAATCAGGGCATCAAAAGACCGAACCTCGCGGATTGATACGGCATAAGAAACCGTAAGTTCAGCTAAATTTGGATTGTAAAAACGAACGACTTTAAAACCGTTTTCCGGCCCCGGAATACTACGGCCCGGTGTCAGCGGGAAAAACTCGCTTTCTGTTCCGAAGGAAATCTGAACATCGGCAGACGCTGAGAACAGGGTGAAAACATTGCCTATATGTGAAATCGGTCGCCGTTCGTTCGGGTCAAGTTTGATGGTTTTTTCTTCATACGGGATCATCATTTTTTGCTTCTCCTGAAACCGATAACGGCGGCGGCCAGTGTGATAATCACAATCACGACCGACACCGCCCGAACGTAATATTTGGCCAGGTCTTGACCGATGCTTTCGTTTCTCTCGACGGCGGCGGCATTGCTATCGACGACAATCGAAACGGCGGTATCAAGCGCCGCCTTGCCAAGTTTTCCGATATTGTCGAGGCCACGCGCCAAAACATCGCCACCGGCTTCTATGAGGCCAAAATCCGTAGTGGTGAGCGTCAAAACGCCGCCTTGCCCCACGCCGATCCCGCCAGCCTCGACACCGACCCGGCTATCGTTCACTTCGGTTGTGTTGGACGTTGATTGCGAACTTTCGGACCTAGAAGAACCACCCATCTACTTGACCCTTCGTGTCATTACGACCTCGCGCCGGGTAAAGCCGTGGCGTTTCCATGCGGCCAAAAATGCCGGGTCGCTTACGTGGGTTCGGATCGTCGTGCAGTTGTGATTGCGCGCCAATTGATCAAATGCCGGTGCGACCAGGGCTAATTTTGCGAGTGTGTTTGTAAATGCGGCCCCGGCCTGTATGACCAATTCCCCGGCTTCGACGCCAGAGCCGAAATCATCGCGCCACATGATGATGTAGCCCAACGGCAAAGGTTTTGCGCCCTTGGCTTCCAAAAATACCGCTAGAAGCGATGAGTGGCCGTTCCTGACCTCGCTTTGCATTTCGGCCACGGTATAGGTGGGGTCGGGTCCGGTCGCACTGGCAAAAAGCCTTGTGGCGTCAGCGTTCCACCGAACATTCTTAAAATAGATATTGGCTTTCATTTTTTGAACGACCTCCAAGCAAGAAAGCCGACAATCACGACGACGACCAGAACACCGCCGATCACCCACCCCGTAATTGCCGTATTCACGCCCTTGCCTGATCCACCGAAAATAAACGGCGATGAGAATTTAGAGCGAAAATCGGAGCCTTCAAAAATGCCATCGGATGAGGACGGCCCGGCATCACCGCCAGAGAGCGACGGCATACCGGAAAGGGCTTCGAGCATTTCGCTGTTCCCGCCTGCCTCTGGATTAACCACGGATCAGCTTCATCGTGAAGCCGATCACCGTGATAAAGGCGACCGCGACGGCTCCATATGCCGCGATGGTCTGTATCGAAATCGGAGTAGACTTCTTTGGTGTCGCACTCATGCCGCCAAAAAGGTCATAGGGCCAATTTCGTTTTTCAGCGGCTAGTCGTTCCTCGCGCTTTGATTGGCGTTCGGCATCCTTATTACTTTTCCAGATGCCGCCGAGGGTTCCAAGACCGCCGAGAATGCTATCAAGGGCAGTGCCGCCCGTTGCTGTAGCCATGGTGAACGCTCCTAGATGCCCCGATCAATGAAAGCTGGCGATACCTTTTCAGTGATAATCTGGAAGGTGTCAGCGCCGGTCATGGTCAGTTTCAGCTTGTGGTTTCCCCAATTGTCCATGGAGTGAACGTCACCAAGGAAATTTCCGGCCAGGTCAAGGTGAGTAAATCCGGCTTGAGGGGATCTACCGCCTGTCTGAAACGTCTTATGATCCATCAGATAATCGTCAACGTCTGTACGACCACGCCAGACCGGAATTTCCGTTCCTTGAGCCGTCGAAACCGAGAAATCGGCGGCACTAAACGCCGTCGAGGAAATGTGCATCGCCTTGATGCCGGTTCCCTTGGGACCATCAAGGCTCAAATCCTTGATGGTAAATTCACCACCTGCACCGGTGTATTCGTAGTTGTCGGTGACAAACGTGGTGAACTGACCAAGTGGTTTGTTCGGTTCGATGTAATAAAGCGCCGTGGCTTCCATGGTCGGAGAAACGACGGTCGAATTGAATTTGATTTCAATGTTCACATCGCCAGTGTCGAGCGTACCCAAGGCAAGCTCGCGTTGGTCGCTTTCTTCTTCCATGTAGACAGGGGAAAAACCTACCGGCAACATGCCATCAACCGCCGCAAGCCCATAAAAATTGGCTTGTGTCGCGAGATAGGTGGCAATTGGCATCGCTGGCCAAAGGTACTTGGACCCGGCTTTAAGCGCGATGGTGTCAATTTCGGTCAACATATCGGCGCGGGTCATGGCCTCAGGAACGGCCTTATGCCAAATGCGAGGCAATGCCGTGTGATATACAAAACCATCCCGGCCACCCGGAAGTGTGACAGATGCAATTTCACCGGACTTTACGCCTTTGATGCCGGAAATTTCGTTTTTGCCTAGCGCCATTGGATCAACTCCCTATGGATGTGAAGTTGTCGAGGACGGCTACATTCTTATCACCAGCCCAAAGCATGACTTTGGTGGCGACGATAACGCCGATAACAGCGCCGATGGCGATGATCCCGACCTTGATTGCTGTTTCCATTTTTCAAATCCCGTTACAAAAAAAAAGCCTTTGCGATGTGCAAGTGCTTTTTTTCTGACACGGCGGCGGCGGTCGTGTCTCAATATGGGAATTTCCCTATGGGATTTTCAGTCGTTCGGTATCAGTTGCACCGGGTTTTTTTGCTCAAATTGACCAGTTAGCCGGTTAAGTGAAATGTAATGATGTGGCTGTAATTGGTCCACGGCATCAAGCACGCGCCGATCACCCGCCGCGAGATTCGACACAACGTCAGCCGCCGCGCCGCCTACTGGCAAAATCAGCGCCCGGTCAGCGTATCGCTGAAATTTTTTGGATACATCTACCGGATATTGAGTGCCGCCAAAAACATCTATGCCGATTTCCCGGCCCATACTGCAACACTGCAACAGTCCCCTGTATTTTTTAGATACCGGGTTCGGCAAAACTTCCGCCGCTTCATCAATCGCTATACAGGTTTTTTCCATGGCCGGATTTTCCAGATAGCGGCGATGCAGATTGATAAACAGCTTTCCAATGTCGGAGCCTTGCGCCTCCTCCTCATCGGCTTCCGGCTCGAACACAATGCGAAAATTGCCGTCGCTGTTCCATGCCTCTTTAAGCACCTTTAGAAAATCGGCCAGGTCAGACGCGATATAAAGGCCAAGGGTTTTGCGCTTCATTCGCCAAGAGTGCTTTGGATCAATAACGATCAATCGCGGCATGTTCATCGTCAGCACTTGCAACAAGTTTGTCTTACCCTGTCCCGGATGCCCCGGCACATAAAATCGTTGTCCGTCGCGTTCACTCGCCATCGGGTTTTGCTCCATTGTCAGGTTTTGGGGGTTCTGTTTGTTCTTGCGCTTGTTGCGCCGCCTCTGCCTTCTCCACCGCCTCTTTAACAAAGCCAGTCGCCAACGGCCCGAAACCGACGAATAGAATAATAACATCTTCGATAGCTTCGTTACCAAGGTACTTAAGAAGGAAAGCGAACGCAGAGCCAGCGAGACGCTTATGGAGAACGTCAGTGGCAGCTCTAAAGTCCTCATCGTTCGGATCAATTTGAAGAGACTTGTAGCCCTTTTTGCGGCCCTGCCATCCGAGGATTTTAACAACGTGCCGGTGCATTTTTTCCGATGAGTACCATTCTTTGAGCGTGTCCGGTGTAATCCGTCTTTCGTAATCATCGGCGGCACTGGCTCCTTCTCCCGGCTCTAGAATTTCGGCAAAAATAATCCGGCCATCTTCCGAAGCGATGGACGCGAACGGGTCAGGTTCATTTTCAGATAACGCCATCTAGAAAGTCCTTCTTTTTTGTTTTGTCCGTAGGGGATTTGGCCGGGATTTTTTCTGAAATGTCCGGCTTTTCCGGTTTGGGTTTATGGGATTTTCCCATAGGGGATTTCCCGGAAACGGCATCACGTTTTTTAACCGTCGCAAATCCGAGCGCCTGTAGATCTTCCGGGCTTTCAATCTCCTTAGGAAAATCGTGCTTTCCCGGTCCATACGCCGTTTGATAAGCCCCGTATAGGCGCGGAGCCGTCACTCCATCCGTAAGCCATAGCGGGACCATACCGACGCCCTGCACTTCGACTAAATAACCCGTAGGCTTACCCATGCGAAATTTCCCTTTCAAAGTCTGATGTTTCGACCTGGCCAATTTTAGCCTGGCTCAATGAACCGTCCCAGATGGCCGAAACCCGAGCCGGTGAAAACTTTGGGCGCCGCCACATTTTCCCGCGATGGCCATCAATGGCCGTCATCGCCTGTTGTCCGATATATTCGGCATAGGACGGCGGCACGGCCTCGACGATTTCCCGGCGTGTCATCCAGTCAATGCCCATTGCATCCGACCAGGCCGAAATGTCGCCAGCGCCACGACCACCGCCACCGGCTCGACAGCACAAGTCCAGGGCGCGGGGCCTCACGTTTCGGCCTTTAGGGTTTCGATTTGATGGATAACGCCGTTGAAAAAGGCGATCAAGCCATCGCAGAGCTCGCCCCGCGTCTGGCCGGTATATTTTGCCTCCAAATTGCAGTTTCCGGTAACTTTCATCGACGAATAGTATCCATCGCCGTCGTATCCAGTCTCCACAACGGCGACCATGTGTTGGATCAGATCATTGTCGTTTGCGGTCATGTCACTAACTCCCCTTCTGCCTCAAACCATCCATCCATCCAGCACCGCCGCCAGCGTTTTACGTTGCCGCTTGTTGACCTGGCCGAATATGGACACGCCGCGCCGGTCTTTCCCTGCTCGCGGGCGGCGCGGCCTTCCAGAAATGCGTTGCAGTCGTCAATTTTCGTTGGTTTTTTCATGCCAATGCCTTCCTTTTTGGTGGGGTCCAGTGGATCGAAAGTTGTTTAGCCGCCCTTTTGCAAGCGTCTGCGGCCTGTTTGTGGTCTGGATGGTCGGGATCATCTGCGGCGATGATGATTTCATTCGCCGTCGCGTTATCCCCGAAATATTCCCGTAATTTTTGCCACGCAAACTGGAGCGATTGGCTCACATCAAGGGCTTTCTGGTCTGGATTTTTCACTCTTGCGCCCGTTGCAGACAGCTTTTTTAATTCCGCGATAGCCGTTGCAGGATTGAGCCGTTCGCCATCTGGCGAACCCGACTGACCCAGAGGCGGCGCGTTAGCGCCGTCCATTTCGTCGCCTTCAGGCGACCCAACCAAGTCTTGAGACGAGCCGTCAGGCTCGACACTCGCCCCCCTATGTTCAGGGGGGTAAGGGGGGTTAGTTATATCCCTATTATATTTAGGTGTCATAGGTGACACCGTTTCGTTGTCCCCTGTGACAACCTTTCGCGCAAAAAAATTTGACTGCCGAGGGTCGTTAACGGTGTCACCTGAGACACCCTTTTCCGGCTCTCTTTTAATCCTGTAAACAGTTGACTTTTTTCGGCCACCGCCAGGCATTAATTTGATGATGTAGCCGCTATCAACTAGCCGCCTGACCGATCGACAGACGTTGCTTTTGTTGACGCCTAGGAACTCCGCTATGCGGTCCAAAGAAGGCCATGCGCGGCCATCTGTGCCAGCGTGTGACGAAATCACGGCATACACCCGAAGGTCAGAGCCTTGCATCGTCTTGTCGCATACCAGTGGTGTTGGAATGATTGCATAAGGTCTTAACGATTTCTCTCTCAATGGCCCCAGCCCTTTAGCCCAGTTGTGGCCCCCAATGGCGGCGAGGCTTTTGACACCTCGCCGCAAGGTGCTGGGGACACCGTGTCGTCAGACACCACATAAAGGGTTAGGCCCAACATGTAGTGATTGGCTTGACTACACACCCATATTGAGAATCATCTTGTCAAGAATTATTTGAGGGGAGATACTAAACGCCACATTGAAAAGGGGACACCAATGCAGACCATTGACCGCTACATTGACGACGCTCTAAAAGCCTCCGGTCTTCCCTCTGACCGGCAATTGGCGTTACACCTAAAAGTAAACCCTACTGCCGTTAGTTGGTGGCGCACTAAACGCGCATGGCCACGCGACGAAATGATGGGAAAGCTAGCCGAATTGGGAGGGCATAATCCCGATATTGCGCTTCTCGAATTGAATGCTTGGCGCACCAAAGGCGATACAAGTTTATGTTACCGGAAGATGGCCGAAAAGCTGGCCTCTATCGCCGCTATGTGGTTGATTTTAGTGGGGATTTCCGGCCCTGCGAAGGCTGGAACATTGGCGGAACTTGGTAACATCGCCGCCGCCACTACTGTATATTATGGAAAATCAATTGTTGTTTTTTGTTTGTAATGACTTGGTTGGATCTGATGAATTTTCATTCAGCATTTCAGGTTTCAATAACGAGTCCATCAAAGGCCAAGCTTACGCCGTCAGGTAATCGTTTGTTCAAGGTATCGTAATCCAGGTCGGGACCTAAGTGGGTCAATATAGCGCGTTGCGGTTTGACGATTTTAATCCACTCAAGGGCCTTTTCCACATGGGCATGGGTTTGGTGAGGATGATCAAACAGAGTTCCGATGATCCAGGTTGTCACCCCTTGGAGCGCACCGAACGCTTTTTCATCCAGTTCGACCACATCCGTAGAATACGCAATCGGGCCAAATCGGAAGCCCTGGGTTTTGCAAACTCCGTGATCCTGTTCGAAAATGGAAATATCGATATTCCCGATTGTGAGGTGATCACCGGACGAAATCTGGTGTGGCACCAGCGTCGGTTTGTAATAGAAAGTTGAACCTTCGGCGAGTGGCTCAAGGACATATCCAAAACGTTTTTCAATCTGGGCCAGTGTTTCGGCATCGGCAAACATATCTAGCGGCGCATTCATAGCCCGGTTTACGGGCCGCAGGTCATCAATACCATGCAGATGATCGGCATGATAATGAGTGTATAGGACGCCATCGAGCCGGCTGACCTGGGCATTCAGCAATTGTTGTCGAAGATCGGGTGATGTATCGACAAGCACAGTTGTTGAACCATTTTCCACCAAAATGGAAGGTCGAAGGCGTCGGTTTTTTGGGTTTTTCGGGTCGCACGCTCCCCAACCGACGCCGACAATGGGGATACCGGTAGAGCCGCCACATCCCAATATGGTGATTTTCATGCCCGTGATGCCTTGGAAAACAGCCTGAAAAAGTTATCCGTGGTCGTTTTAGCCACGTTTGCCAGGGATACATCTTTGATTTCGGCAACTTTTTCCGCCGTATGAGCGGTAAACGCGGGCTCATTGCGTTTGCCGCGTTTGGGCACCGGGGCCAGATAAGGCGCATCCGTTTCCACCAGGATGCGGTCGAGCGGCACTTTTTTAACGGTTTCGCGTAAATCTTCGGCGTTCTTGAAGGTTACAATCCCGGAAATGGAAATATACAAGCCCAGCTCCAGGGCTGCTTCGGCCAGCTTTGCGCCGCTTGAAAAACAGTGCAAAAGGCCGGGGAAAGGCCCCTTCCCGGCTTCTTCTGTCAATATTTCGGCCATATCGTCATCGGCGTCGCGTGTGTGAATGATCAACGGCAATCCAGTCCGTCGTGCGGCTTCAATATGGGCCCGGAATTGGCGCTGCTGAACGTCGCGCGGGGCTTTGTCGTAATAATAATCAAGCCCGGTTTCGCCAAAGCCAATGACCTTTGGGGTGTCGGCTAATTCAATCAATTGTTCCGGAGATATTTCGGCTTCAGCCAGCGCATTATGCGGGTGAATGCCCACGGTACAGAAGATGTTGTCGTAGCTTTCGGCCACCTTCAGAACTTGGTCAAATTTACTGACGTGGGTGCAAATGGTCAGCATATGACCAATTCCGGCCTCTCTTGCGCGCCCGACCACGTCGTCGAGTTCTTCGGCAAAATCCGGGAAATCGAGATGGCAGTGACTATCGACCAGCATGGCGTTTATTCCGGACTTTCTGTTTCCACAAACCTGGGGAACACGCCTTGCGGTGCCGGTAATGCGGTACCGGGGGTAAGGCGGTGGGCGTTGCCCAAAAATGAAAAGTTGCGGTGTTCGGGACTGACCGCCAATTGATCAAGCATGGCGTTCATGCTGTCGGGCATAAAAGGCTGCAATAACAAGGCGATGTGACGAATGACCTCTGTCAGTACATACAGCACAGTGTCCATGCGTTCTGGGTCTTCTTTCTTCAGTTTCCAAGGGGCCTGGGAATCGACGTAACCATTGGCCATACGGATGGCGATCCAGATGTTTTCAAGGACATCGTTGAAGGCTTGGCGGTCCATATCTTTTCGAACGACCTCGATCAGTTCCCTGACGTAATCCAATATTTTGTCATCGTCTGCATTGAAATCCCCATGCTGCGGCACGGCACCGTTGCAGTTTTTGGCGACCATGGAAAGGACCCGTTGCGCCAGATTACCCAAATCATTGGCCAGTTCACCGTTGCTGCGGTTAACCATGGAGGTGTGCGAAAAATCGCCATCGTTGCCAAACGGAACCTCGCGCATCAGGAAATACCGGACCTGATCCAGCCCGTACCGTTCGACCAAATCGTAGGGCGATATTACGTTGCCCACGGATTTTGATATTTTTTGCCCTTCGTTGGTCCACCAGCCGTGGGCATAAACCCGTTTTGGGGCCTCAAGCCCCGCCGCCAGCAAAAATGCCGGCCAATAAACGGCATGGAAGCGCAAGATATCCTTGCCCACCATGTGCAGGTCGGCGGGCCAATAAGTTGCGTATTCACCGTCGTCCGTTTCGGGGTATCCGACGCCGGTGATGTAGTTGGTCAGGGCATCCAGCCACACGTACATAATGTGTTCGTCGTCTCCCGGTACCGGCACGCCCCATTTGAACGTGGTCCGTGAAACGGACAGGTCACGCAGGCCCCCCTTGATGAAGCTTGTGACTTCGTTGCGGCGGGATTGCGGCGCGATGAAATCCGGGTTGGCATCGTAATAGGCCAGCAATTTGTCGCCCCAGGCCGATAGCCTGAAAAAATAGCTGGGTTCTTCGACCCATTCGACCTCGGCGCCCGATGGTGCGATCTTCTTGCCGTCGGGCCCCTTGCTTAATTCCCCTTCGTCATAGAAAGCCTCGTCGCGCACAGCGTACCAACCGGCATAAGATCCCAGATAAATCTCGCCCTTGTCGATCAGTTTTTGCCAGATATCCTGGCACGCACGCTTGTGGCGCTGTTCTGTGGTGCGGATGAAATCATCATGGCTGAAGTTCATAAAATCGGCCAAGTCGCGGAATTTTTTGGACACATTGTCGGTGAATTCTTGCGGATTGATGCCAGCAGCCAGCGCCGATTTTTCAACCTTCTGTCCGTGTTCGTCGGTGCCGGTCAGGAATTTGACATCAAAGCCATCCAGACGTTTGAAGCGAGCCAACACATCACACGCCAGCGAAGTATAGGCATGGCCAATGTGCGGCGCATCGTTGACGTAGTAGATCGGTGTTGTCACATAAAACGGTGTTTTTGCCGCTGTTGGCGTGGTCATGGGCCCGCTCATGGGCGTTTCTCCCGGAAAATTTGTTACCGTGATTGCCGGGCTGCTGTTGCCAGCGCCAGCAAGATGTTAATCGCCACTTGTCGGCGGTCCAGATTGATCGCATCTGTGCGGGCCAGCAGGTGATTGCTCTTGTCCCATACCTCCAGCCAGCGATCAAGGTTGCTGAGGGTGCCAAGCCGGGAGAACAGGATATCTTCTGCATCTCCGCCCCCTGCCCCGTTTCCTTTTGATACGGACAGAATCAACCGCCCCAGCCAGGCCCGCAACAAGTCGCCGAAGGTATGGAAACCTTGATCATCACCGGCGCGGCTTACTTTTCCGGCAAAGGCGTGTACGGCGCCCAAGTCAAGGTCGGGTAGCGAGCCAAGCAAGGTCATCAGCTCGCGGTACAAATTCAAGCCCCCCTGTTGTTGCAGTTCCAGGGCGCGGCCAATACTGCCTTCGGCAAGGCGCGCCAGTTCCAGGGCATCACTGGTGGGCAGGTCGGGGTAGCTTTTGTGAAGCAAGGACATCACGGTTTCGTCGGGCAAAGGCTTAAGCGCCAGTTTGCGACAGCGCGACCGGATCGTCGGCAGCAAGCGGCCAGGCGCATGGCTGACCAGCAATATCAGGGCTTTTTGCGGCGGTTCTTCAAGAACCTTCAAAACCGCATTGGCGGAATTTCGGTTCATTTCATCGGCGCAATCGATAACGACGACACGCCACCCGCCTTCAGCCGGTGTCATCGACAGAAAACCACCGATTGTTCGCACGTCTTCAACGACGATTTCCGTGCTTAATTTGTCGCCCTTTTTATTGAGGGTTCGTTCGATGGTCAGAAAATCGGCGTGACCGTAGCTGGCCATTCTTAAAAAGACAGGATCATCTGGTGCAACGTACATGCCGACAGCAGGATCTGTTGGCAGGTCACCGCCAAAAAGCGATTGCGACGCTGCTTTGTCGTCGGTGGTCAGAACATGGCGGGCGAATCGATAGGCCAGTGTCGCTTTGCCAATCCCTTTGGGGCCGGTTATCAGCCAGGCATGGGCGAGACGACCTGAATTGAAGGCATCGAGTAGGGTCTGTTCGGCTTCGTCATGGCCAGTGAAATCCGGATTCTTGCGGGCAGGCAAATAGATACTGTCTGTAGACGAAGCTGCGGGGGCGGCATTCATGACGGGGCAAGATCCAGCCGCTGGCAGGTCGCTTGCCAAATGCGTGTGGCGATTGTGGTGATGTCGGCGGCGGCGTCAATAACAATACAGCGATCAGGTTCGCGGGCGGCAATGCTGGCAAAGCCAGCTAATAGGCGTTGATGGAACTGGCGGCCCATCCGTTCATATCGGTCCTCGCCATCACCGCGCGCCAATGCACGCTCAAGGCCCAGTTCCAAGGGTAAATTCAGAACAAGGGTCAGGTCCGGTTTGAAATCACCCAGCACAGCCAGCCTTATGTGTTCCAAAGCCCCTAAATCCATGCCGTGACCATACCCTTGATAGGCTGTGGTCGAATCATAAAAGCGGTCGCAGATAACCCAATCGCCTGCGTCGAGCGCGGGCAAGATTGTCTTGTCCATATGTTCGGCCCGTGCTGCGTAATTAAGAAGCGCTTCGGATACCGGTGTCCAGCGATCAGTGTCGCCATTCACCAGTAAATTGCGAATGTCTTCGGCTCCCGGTGCACCGCCGGGCTCCCGGGTTGTGACGGCGCTAATGCCTAACTCGCGCAGATGATCGGCAAGTATGGAAACCTGCGTTGATTTGCCTGCCCCCTCGCCGCCTTCAAAGGTAATGAACCGACCTCGTTCCATAACGGCGCTCTAGCTAGCGGCTCCCCAGATGATCGACTTGAAAGCAGCGACCAGGCGACCGACAAGTCCAAGCTGCGCCACGTCATTGGCGGCGACCAAGGGGATTTCGATGGGATCGGTTCCCGGAGCTGAAAACGTCAGCGTCGCCAAACGTGTGCCTTTGATGATTGGTGCTGGAACCGGGCCTTCGTACTTAACGATGGCCTTCATGTCACGACGGGCCTTTTTGGGCAAAGTCAGGGTCAGGTCGTTTTCGACAATCAGCGGTACAGTGGCGTCTTTACCAAGCCAAACCGTGGCATCTTCAATCTTTTCGCCGGCTTTCAAAAAGGCGTAGTTGTCGAATTCCCGAAAGCCCCATTCCAGAAGGCGTTCGGATTCCCTCGCGCGATCTTTTTTGCTGGGCATGCCATTAAGGACCAAAATCAACCGGCGATCACCCCGCACCGCCGAGGACGTCAATCCGTATCCTGATTCTTGCGTGTGCCCGGTCTTCAAGCCATCAGCCCCCATTCCTTTGTATAGGAGCGGATTCCGATTAGATTGCTTTATTCCGTTGAATACAAAGCTTTTTTCGGAATAATAGTGGTAGTAGTCTGGGAAGTTTTCGATTGTTTTCTTGGCCAGTGTGGCCAGGTCCATGGGGGTCATGCGATGTTTTTCGTGCGGCCATCCCGTCGCATTGGCAAAGGTTGAATCGGGCATGCCAATTTGGCGCGCCTTTTCGGTCATTTCGGCGGCAAACGCTTCTTCGCTTCCTGAAAGTGCTTCGGCGACGACGATGCAGGCATCATTTCCCGACTGCACGATTATGCCGCGAAGGAGGTCTTCTACCCGGATGCGTTTTCCGGGTTCCAGGAACATGGTCGAACTGCCACTTTTGGTGCCGCCTCTGCGCCAGGCATTTTCGCTGACTGAGAATTTGTCATCCAAAGACAAACGACCATCGCGAAGCCTCTCGAAAACCATGTAAACGGTCATCAACTTGCTCATGGACGCAGGGGGCATGGAGACCGTGGAATTTTTATCAAGAATGACCGTACCGGTTTGCATATCGATCATCACCGCTTCCCGTGCGATGGTTTCTATGGCCTTGGCTTGAAAGCCAGGGAAAGCCATAAAGACAGCCACAAGAAGCGCGTATGCTGATGGCGTGAACCGCAGTCGTTTTAAAAATGCATAAGACATGTATATCGCCGGTAAAGGTTAAGACCAGAGGGTGATCATAGCGGAAAAGAAGGTGGTGTGGAAACGTCAGTCAACAAGCGTTCTGGCATCGGTATATCCGGCCTCGATGACTCGCTCAAGCATCAGGTCGGCTTCACCAACGCTGGCCATGGGGCCAATGCGTACCCGGAACAGGTCTTGTCCATTGATCAACACGGGGGAAATTTTAACTGGCCCCACATTTATCAGCCGCGCCCGCACCCGGTTGGCGTTTTCGAAATTGCCAAAAGCACCCGCCTGAATATACACATTTGTTGGAGACACGGGCCCGGTCGTGACAATTGCGGTATCGGAGGTGCTTAAGCGTGTCGGTGCGTTCGAGGCTACCTGAGTTTCCTGAACCACCGGGGGCGGAGCAAGTTGCGGTGTTGTGTCGGCGTTGCCACTGCCGAGAGCCGGAAGCGTTTGACTGCTGACTTTGGGTTTTGGCAGGCTGTCCACAGTGATCGGCGAACCGGATTTGGCCAAATCTACTTCGCCTTTGATTTTTGCTGCGGCAATTCGGCTTTCTTTTTCCAGGATCTTGACCCGAACCCTTGCCGTCCCCTGTTTTTGAAAACCCAACAACTGAGACGCGCGGCGGGAAAGGTCGATAATGCGACCATGGGCATAGGGCCCCCGGTCATTGATCCGCACATTTAGCGACCGGCCGTTTTCAAGGTTGGTGACGCGCACCCAGCTTGGCATTTGCAAGGTGCGGTGAGCGGCCGAAACCTCATTCATGTCGAATATTTCGCCATTGGCAGTTTTACGACCGTGAAACTTGGTACCGTACCAGGACGAGATGCCGCTTTCATCGTACTGAAAATCTTCTTTCGGATAATACCAGACGCCCTTTATTTCATAAGGGTTTCCGATTTTATACCTGCCATTTGAGGCGTTTACCTGTTTTTGTTCCTGGGTTTTGCCGACTGATTTAACGGTTTGCGCAATAAACTGAGTTTCGGCACAGGCGCTCATGAACAGCGCTATAAAAGCAATCGCCAGCCAATTTTTTATCACGACATTTTCACCCAAGGCACTACATTCAAATCCAGCAACACGATATGGTATACAGGTGAATCATTTGTTAATAATTCTTGTGGTGAGCGGGCTTATTTAGCGCCTATTTTTTCAGCCAGAGTGCCTACGGCAACTGCAAAATAGGTGGATCTGTTCCACTTCATGATGGTGTGGAAGTTATTGTAGACCATGTATGCAGGACTGCCCGGTCCATCGACTAACCTGATGGCCGCCTGCAAGTCGCGTTTTGGAAGATCACTGCCATCTTTGCGGCGCACACCAAGACGTTGCCATTCGCTAATCGGTTTGCGAATTTTCAGCCCTTCCATGGCGATGTCAAACCCGTCGGGCAAAGTGACCGCCCTGCCCCAGGTCTGATCGCCTTTCCAACCGGAACGAGAAAGGTAATTGGCGGCCGAGGCAAAAACATCGGCCTTGGTTGTCCAGATATCTTTACGGCCATCGCCATCATGATCGACGGCAAAATTCAAAAAAGACGATGGCATGAATTGACACTGCCCCATGGCACCAGCCCAGGAACCAACCATGTCCTTGGCCTTGATGTGGCCTTGATTGAGTATTTTAAGCGCGTTCAAAAGCTCCTTGCGGAAATAGGCACTGCGACGACCATCGTGGGCCAGGGTGGCGAGTGCGGGGATCAGTTTAAATCCGCCTGTTACTCTGCCAAAATCGGTCTCAACGCCCCAAAAGGCGACGATGTATTTCGGCTGAACGCCATATTCAGCACCAATTTTTTCCAAAATTGCGCGGTTTTCCGCCAGCTTTTGTCGTCCCTTCTTAACCCGCGAGTTGGGAACGACTCGGGTCAGGTATTGATCAAACGTCAACGTGAATTCAGGCTGCTTACGATCCAGTTCGATAACTCGCGGGATGGTGGCTATTCCACTGAATGCATCGTTGATGATTTCTGGACGAATACCCGCTGCCGTAGCCTCGACTTTGAACGCGTTCAACCATTGATCAAATGGCACGTTCGCCGTTGCATCCTTGAGTGGCCAAGACAGAAACACAGGAAGGGAAACCGCAGCCGCGGCCAATGCGCGAATAAATGTTCTTTTCGTGGGGGCATTGAACTGCCAAAACTTTATGTGCATTGCGAACCTCTGATCGTTCCATCGTTGATCGCTTTCGACTGCAAAAAATGATTCGCAGGTAAGCTCTACCCTTTTGCCATAGCCCGCTTGTGGGAGCAATCTTCGGTTCAGGGGGCGGGGAAAAAGTGATCGGTTTTTCCATTTAGGCGATAGAAGATCAGCCCCAACCATTCGTGTAAACCGTACGACAGTGCCTTCAACCCGCTCTCCAGACTGAAATTGAGGGTGATCGGTTCGTCTATGGCAAAGGAATAATCAACCGGATAAGGAATAACGTTCCAGCCTGTTTTTCGAAAAACACCCATGGACCTGGGCATATGGAATGCCGATGTTATGAGGATCCAGTTTTCATTGCGACCGGGATTAATCAGCGCTTTGGTCAATGTCGCGTTTTCGTACGTATTGCGGGATTTGTTCTCAAATATCATTCGCTCTTTATCGACCCCCAAAACATCAAGCAGGGGCTCAAGGACGTCGGCTTCTTTAATGTCCTGATTTAGCAGTTTTCCAGAGCCGCCTGTAAACACGAGTTTTGCTTCAGGAAATTTCTTTGAAAGAGTGGCGAATTCGATCAGCCTTGAAATCGTCCCTCCCACTGTGATCTGCCCACGGGATTTGGTGATGGTTTCGTTGACGATGCCACCCAAAACAATGATTCCATCAACTTTTTCTGGCAATTCAAGGTTCATGGGAAACCTGTTTTCAAGGGACACGATCATCCCCTTGCCGACCGGCACAACCGAGACAATTAGCGCCAACAGCGTGCAAAGCCCCAATAATATGTGCCCGGTCCGCCGCCAGTGCGTCCATGAAAGAATGACGCCGACGATCAACCCCATCAGCAACAGGTTTCCGGGGTTAACCAGGAACCAGAGGATTTTTGATAGATAAAAAAACATCAAATGGCGTTACTTGCCTGCCCCCGCGGCGATCAACATCTCGATCATTTGTCGGTAAAGTTCACGGTAGGTCTCGCCGCCCTTCATATCGAAATACGCGTGTTTTTCCAAAGCTTTGTCCAGTGCCGTCTGACCGACCTCGTCCCGGGCGTTAATATTGGCCCCGTGGGTTAATAACAGGGAAAACGAGTCAAAACTTGCGCCGTCAGTGGCGGTAATCAGGGGTGTTTGGTTGATGGCGTCCCGGCAATCCATGTCCGTGCCATGTAAGATAAGCTCCTTCAGTTCGGCGGGTTCATCCAAAAATGCGGCTGCGTGCAGCTCCTGGCAGTCGATATGAGACGCTACGGACTTCCCTGGACTCATGCCACCAATGGCGAAAATTGAAACGGCGACGAACAGACGAAACATCATTTTGGAATTTACCTCCTAGTATTTGTGTTTCTTCTATAGCAATTTCATTCATATTACCTATAGATTAGCTCCGTAGCCGAGCGGCGGCAAACGCCTTCAAAATTTATCTGGCCACGCCAACTTGGTGATAAAAATCATGTCTGATGTGAAGAGTGACACATATGCTCGTGGCCTAGCGATGTCCGCTGCGGGAATGATCATTCTCAGCCCCGATGCCTTATTGCTGCGCATGGTCGATCATGC
>Ga0316204_10004344_pt1 | contig 25618 bp, 29 predicted proteins | sample 6monrhotite_MG_2_FD_205661 | JGI IMG/M metagenome (GOLD analysis project Ga0316204, IMG submission 205661) | Microbial mat bacterial communities from mineral coupon in-situ incubated in ocean water Damariscotta River, Maine, United States -... | ecosystem: Environmental > Aquatic > Marine >...
CCGTTGCAGAAATTCTTGGTATGGGTGCAGAACTTTCTACAGCATTACAGGAGTTCCCGCATAAGCACTGGGACGATATGGTGCCCACTGATCCGGTCATCTATCGTTGGTATGAGATTGTAGGTGTCTATGGTGAAACCATTAAAGAACTGATTCATGAAAAGTTTGGTGACGGTATCATGAGCGCCATTGATTTTACGATGAATATTGATAAAGAGGAAAACCCTGCCGGTGATCGTGTTGTTGTGACATTGAATGGTAAATTTTTGCCTTATAAATCATGGTAGACAAAACAGAAGCCGGGTAAATTGTAGCGATAGACATAAAAATTTTAGAAGAGGCGTATTACATGTTGAGGTGGGTTAGCAGTTTTGCTTAACCCACCTGGTATTGCATAATAATATATAATATTTGAATTAATGAATTCTTGTAAGAAGTGAGAAAATTAAAGTACAAAAAATTTTTTTGATAAATAATAATTATTAATATTCTTTTACTATCTTAACTATTTTCACTTTATAGCTCTTATACCATTGTTTCTTACCTATCTCCTGTGCCTTTAAATGTTCTTCATCCTGCTTCCACTTCTGAATCTGCTCCAAACTATCCCAATAAGAAATAGAAATTTCCTTATCGCCTTCGGTCACGGAAGTAAAATCAACACAGCCATAATTTGAGGTCGCTAAATCCTGCATGCGGGTGGCGGTGGTGAAATAGTCGTCATCGAGTTGGTTGATTTGGGCTTCAAAAATCACGGCGTACATTCTAAGACTCCCGGGAAATATTTTTTGAACAGGATAGAACTTTTTTGAAATCGGTTAGTCTCATTATCAGTGCTAACGCACCTCCCGCGCTCAACTCCCGGCGGGAGCATGCTACTTGGCATCCCCAAGCTGAGTGGTTGATATTGACCCGGTGCGCTCTCCCCCGAAGCACCGGGCTTTTTTTATGCCTGCTCCGGTTTTATGTCTCTACCCAGTAGTGCATCGACGGCATCTTTGGGCGACTGATTTTCGTAAAGCACACCGTATACCTGTTCGACGATGGGCATGTCGACGCCTTGTTGTTTGGCCAGGGTATGCACTTCCTGTGCGGTGATGACACCCTCCACTACCTGGCCTATATCTTTCATGGCTTGTTCTTTACTGGTGCCTTTGCCCAGCGCCAGTCCAAGGCGGCGATTACGAGACTGGTCATCGGTACAGGTTAATACCAGGTCACCTAATCCAGCCAGACCCATAAAGGTTTCACGCTCTCCACCGAGGGCGACACCCAGGCGCATCACCTCGGCGAGGCCGCGAGTGATTAAGGCCGCGCGGGTATTGGCACCAAAGCCAAGACCATCGGCAATACCGGCGGCAATGGCCAAAACATTTTTCACTGCACCACCAATTTCGACGCCACTGACATCCGTACTCGTATAAGCACGAAAGCGCTCGCCGTGCAGCATGGCAGCCAACTCGGTAGCGAAGTCACTATTCTTTGAGGCGACGGTGACGGCACCGGGTAGGCCACTGGCGACTTCTTTGGCAAACGTGGGTCCGGATATCACCGCCAGCGGAATCAGTCCATCCAGTTCTTCATGGGCAACCTGGTGTAGTAGCTTACAGGTGCCATGCTCAAAACCTTTTGTTGCCCAGGCAAGGCGATGATCGGTATTAATATGCATTTTGATATTTTGCAGGGTTTCGCGAAATGCATGTGAAGGCACAACGACTAAAACATCACGCACCTGTTCTACGATCTCATAGACATTGTTTGAGACCTGCAATAATTCTGGAAAGTGAATGCCCGGCAGATAACGAGCATTACTACGGGTATCGATCATGCTTTCGGCATGTTCCTGATGATGTGCCCACAGATGAACCGGATAACCGTTTCGTGCAAGCAGTATGGCCAGGGCCGTCCCCCAGGAACCTGCCCCAAGGACAGCGATAGGATGTGTGCTTAGCTTGGCCATGTGCGTAGATTAGTGAACGGGATCTGCTGCGGGTGTTTCGCTGGCATCCGCATCAGACGAATCTTGTTGTTGTACATGCTGCGCATAAAGCATGTCGAAATTTACCGGTGCCAATAACAAAGGCTGGAAGCCACCTCGGGTGACCAGGTCAGAAATCGCTTCACGCGCATAAGGAAACAGAATGTTGGGACAAAAACTACCAATCATGTGCGACAGGTCTTCTGGGCCAAAACCGCTAATGCCAAATATACCGGCTTGTTGTACTTCGACAAGGAAGGCAGTCTTTTCATTATTGGTGGTAGTTACGGTTAGCGATAAAACCACTTCGTATGTGTTCTCACCAATGGAGCGACCTTGTGAGTTGAGATCAAGATTGACTTCCGGCTTCCATTCATCATTAAAGACGGCAGGTGCATTAGGTGCTTCAAAAGAAATATCTTTGGTGTAGATCTTGTGAATGGCAAATTGTTGTTCGGTCTGTTCCTCGGTTGCTGCTTGATCGTTTTCGCTCATTGCTAATACCTTCGTAGATAAATTGGTGTTTGTTAGCTTACAGGGCTGGTAACAAAAAGTCTGAGTAACATCAGACAGACTGCCGTACCCAACGGATTAAATTATTTAAATCCATGGCGCCGGCCATGCGAGTAATTTCTTTGCCAGCCTTAAAAATGGCCAGCGTTGGTATGCTGCGAATGGCAAAGCGTGCTCCCAACGATTGCTCAACTTCGGTATTGATCTTAACGAGCCTCACCTGGGGTTCCAGTTGTTGGGCCGCTTGTAGAAATATGGGTGCCATCATTTTACAGGGACCACACCAGGGAGCCCAAAAATCAACGACCAGCGGGATGTCAGATTTTGTCAGGTGATGGTCAAAATTACTGGCATTGAGTTCGAGGGGTTGTGCCTGAAATAAGGCCTGTTTGCACTTGCCACATTTACCACCGGCGCTAAGTTTGGTACTGGGCACTCGGTTAATTCCGCCACATGAAGGGCAAACGATATGCAGGGCGTCACTCATGAGATGGTGTCGGTTAGACCAAGGTGCTGGTCCAGTTCTCCTTTATGTTCGAGATCAAACAAATCATCACAGCCACCGACATGGAAATCATCAATAAAGATTTGCGGGACAGAGGTGCGACCGTTACTACGTTGTTCCATCTCTTCACGAAGTTTGGAGTCCTTATCGACACGAACGTCTTCAAATGCTATGCCCTTATGTTTTAGTAAATGGCGTGCGCGCATGCAGTAGGGACAAAAGAGTGTTCCATACATAACAACTTTAGGCATGGTTGAATATCCTATTTTTTCTGTAATGGTAAGTTGGCACTTTCCCAGGCCATGACGCCTCCGCTAAGGTTATAAATATTCTCATAACCATTTTTCTTCAGCAGTGAACATGCCTGACCTGAGCGGTGACCCGATCGACAGGCAATCACAATAGGTTTGGTTTTATATTTCTCCAGTTCGTTTAATCGGTCTTTGAGAAATCCCTGCGGGATATGGACAGAGTTAACAATGTGACCATTTTGGAACTCATTGGTCTCACGTACATCGAGCACGACTGCATCTTCACGATTAATTAACGTGGTGGCTTCTGCTGGTGAGGCCGCCAGGTAACCGCGAAGGCGTTGACCAAATAGACTCATCATTAACATGGCGGAGATGGCCACAAAAGCGGCCATTAGTATCCAGTTATTTGTTGCGAATTCAATATATTGCGCCATAAAGGTAATTCAACTTTGTGTCTGGTTAGTAGTAGGTGCGGGTTCAGGCTAGAGATAAACCGGCAAAGTGTTTGTCGTTATTTTATCGAATTTATATCATAAACAACAAACCAAATTAATGGTTCGTTGTTGGCTATGTACAGGCTGGACTATACACCTGCGGAGCAAAAGACCTCGCGCATCATACCAATAAGGCGCAATGTGCGGGTGTCTCCCACGCGATAAAAGACGCGGTTGGCATCTTTACGTGCGGAGAGGATTCCCTTGTCGCGTAAAATTGCCAGATGTTGGGAGATGTTACTTTGGGAGGTGCCCACATGTTCAACAATGTCTTGTACACTGATTTCACTATCACCGAGTGTACAAAGAATTTTTAAACGTAAAGGATGTGACATCGCCTTAAGTGATCGTGAGGCACGGTCGATATCCTCATCTTTAGTCATTAGGCCAGTTATTTCTGTCTCATTCATTTGGTCAACCTTAAGGTTGTTATCATGGAAAGACTGACAGTCTATATTACCACTGCCTTTTATTAACAAAACATTATACAATAATCTACCGTTTGAGAAGGGCCGTAGTGGAAAAACCTGAAACTTTTTACTGTTATTTGGCGTATAGTTTCTAGGGAAATACAGTTTGAGTTTTGAAAACTACCTCCTAAATAAGTTAGACTCTGTCTAATTTAGAGATTTATTACTAGGCATATTCGTTATCTATCTATGACCGCTACCGTTAGACCTATACTCCTCATCATCCTGGATGGTTGGGGATATTCAGAAAATCTGGAAGCAAATGCCATCGCAGCGGCACATAAGCCGACCTGGGATCGTTTGTGGAATGATTACCCGCACACTTTTGTGCGTGGCTCAGGTGCAGAGGTTGGCCTGCCAGCCGATCAAATGGGCAATTCTGAGGTTGGACACCTTAATTTGGGTGCTGGTCGGGTGGTGTATCAGGAATTTACCCGCGTTAGTCGGTCTATTAAAACCGGTTCATTTTTTACCAATCAGACTCTGGTCGATGCCGCGGCTCAGGCGCGCGATAATGGTAAGGCGCTTCATATTCTGGGGCTGCTATCACCAGGTGGTGTGCATAGCCATGAAGAGCATATCCACGCCATGGTCGAGCTGGCGACAAAAGAAGGTGTTTCAGAGATTTATGTACACGCCTTTTTAGATGGTCGTGATACAGCACCCAAGAGCGCGACGGATTCCATTAAGGCCTTAGAAACGAAGTTTGAGGAATTGGGCAAGGGTCGTTTGGCATCGATCATTGGACGCTACTACGCAATGGATCGTGATCATCGCTGGCCACGTATTCAACAGGCCTATGATTTAATTACGGAAGGCAAGGCTGAGTTTCAAGCCGAAGATGGTATGAGCGGTTTGGGTATGGCGTATAATCGAGGCGAGACGGATGAATTTGTTCAGGCGACCGCAATCGTGCCTAAAGGTGCATCACCGGTAAAAATTGAAGACGGCGATATTATTGTCTTCATGAATTATCGTTCTGATCGTGCACGTCAGATTACACGCCCCTTTATTGAGCCTGACTTTGACGCGTTTGAACGAAACTATATTCCCAAGCTTGGTAACTTTGTTAGCCTTACCGAATACAAAGCAGATTTTGATGTGCCGGTGGCTTATCCTCCAGATCGTTTGAAGAATGTATTTGGTGAATACATTTCCAATCTTGGTTTACAGCAATTGCGTATTGCCGAGACGGAAAAATATGCGCATGTCACTTTCTTTTTTAACGGTGGTCGTGAAGAGCCGTTTGAATTTGAAGATCGCATTCTGGTTAATTCACCAAACGTAGCCACATATGATCTGCAACCGGAAATGAGCGCCCCCGAGTTGACGGATAAACTGGTTGAAGCGGTAGAAAGTGGCAAGTATGACGCGATTATTTGTAACTATGCGAATCCCGACATGGTGGGTCATACGGGAAAATTGAAGGCAACAATTAAAGCCATTGAGGCGCTGGATGATCAGTTGACCAGAGTGGTGGATGCAATTCAAAAAGTCGGTGGTGAAGCCTTAATTACGGCAGATCACGGTAACGCCGAGCAAATGAGGAATCTAGAAACAGGTCAGCCACACACAGCGCACACTTCGAATCTGGTACCACTTATATATATAGGCCGTTCGGCGGAGCTTTTGGCTCATGGTGCACTTTCCGATATTGCACCTACCATGCTGTATTTAATGGGTCTGGAGCAGCCACCGGAAATGAATGGTCGCTCACTGGTAGCACCTGAACAGGACGATTCACAACAAAGTCTCATTTGAGATAATTCATGATACCCTTGGCTACGCATGTACAAGGGTCCTCGTAAAATTCTTACTACAAATTTATTAGCAGCAGCGCTGTCAGTGATGCTGTTTGGTCTGTTCACCTTACCACTTGTAGCAGATGAAGATGACGATAAACAGGTTAAGGCCGAAGAGCTGGCCAAGTTACGTCAACAAATTAGTGCTTTGCGTGACGAATTAAATCAAACCAAAAGTCTGCATGATTCAGTCCGCGCAGAATTGCGGCAACTCGAAAGTGACATTAATCTGCGTGTTCGTTCGCTTAAAAAAGTTAAACGTCAGCTTCGTCATAAAACGCGCAAGCTGGTTCGTCTAAAAAAACAACAACACGTTTATCAAAAGAATTTACAGACACACCAAACTTTATTAGGTCAGCAGGTACGGGCGGCATATGTTATTGGGCGACAGGAATTTTTGAAGTTAATGTTGAATCAGGAAGACCCCGCCGTCGTTGGTAGAGCGATGACGTATTACGATTATTTTAATCGCGCCCGTAGTCAACGTATCGATGATGCTAAACAAACACTAGTGAAGCTTGAAACGGTTAAGCAAAAGATCCAGCAGGAACAGAAACAGTTAAAAGAATTACAGCAAACCCAACAACAGGAAACGGCGGCTCTGAAAAAAACATCAGGGGCACGGGCAATTGTTGTAGCGCGCTTGAATACAGAGTTAAAAAATAAAGGCGAGACACTGACACGCTGGCTGGAAAATGAAAAGCAGTTACAGCGTGTGGTTGAGGCAATTCAGGAGGTCATGCCAGAGACATTAACCCATCGTGGTGAACGCCCCGTTTTTAGTACGCAACGTGGAAAATTGAAGTGGCCGACGCGAGGAAAGCTAAAAGCAGTCTTTGGTAAACCACGCGAGGCAGGCCAGGTACTCTGGAATGGTGTGTTGATTACGGCTGGAGAAGGTAAAGAGGTACGCGCAGTTTCCCATGGCCGGATTGCCTATGCGGACTGGCTGCGAGGATATGGCCTGCTCATTATCATTGATCATGGTGAGGGTTATATGAGCTTGTATGGCCATAATCAGAGCATTTTTAAAGAGACGGGTGACTGGGTCGAGGCCGGAGAGGTGGTGGGTAGCGTGGGTAAGAGTGGTGGTCAGAATGAGGCTGCGCTATATTTTGAGATACGCCACAAAGGTAAGCCACGGAATCCTGCAAAATGGTGTAAAAGTTAAACGGATTCAGGCCGATAACAAGGGAACACGTGACCTAAAAGGGTGTCGGATTTAAACATTTGCGGTACTATCGAGCGTACAGGGACAGTGAGTTACCACTTTCAATTTTCACAATAATATATAGATGAAACCATATGAAGAATTTTAGCCGTCAATTTTTACTCGTTAGTCTGGGTCTGTTTACAGGTCTCTTGCTTGCCATTGGCCACGGTGTCATGGCAGAAAAGCCTGCCAAAAGTGGTGGTCTGCCACTGGAAGACATCCGCTCATTGAGTGAAGTTTTTGGCAAGATTAAAGACAACTATGTCGAAGATGTAAAAGACAAGACCTTACTGGAAAATGCTATCCGCGGCATGTTGAGCGGACTGGACCCACACTCAACATACCTCGATAAGGATTCATACAAGGAGCTGCGCGTAGGTACGACCGGAGAATTTGGTGGCCTGGGCATTGTTGTCGGAATGGAAGACGGTTATGTCAAAGTGGTTTCACCGATTGATGATACACCGGCGGATCGAGCAGGCATTAAAGCGGCTGACTTAATCATTAAGCTGGATAAAAAAACGGTTAAGGGCATGACGCTGGATGAGGCCGTTAAACTCATGCGCGGTAAACCTGGTACCGGTATTGATTTGACGGTTGTACGTGAGGGTGAAACCAAACCACTGGTGATCAACGTTGTTCGCGACAAGATCCGTGTGAAAAGTGTTAAACAGCGTACCCTGGCACCAGGCTTTGGTTATGTTCGCATTAGTCAGTTCCAGGAACGTACCGGTCGTGATTTGCGCGAAGCGATTCGTAAAATTAAAGAAGAAAACAAAAATGAATTAAACGGTTTAATTCTTGATTTAAGAAATAACCCCGGTGGCCTGTTGGATGCAGCCGTTGCTGTATCGGATACCTTCTTGGAAAAAGGCATTATTGTTAGTGTTCGTGGTCGTAATCCTGCTGCAGATATGAAACATCAGGCAAATCCAAATGACTGGATCAAGGGTGCGCCGTTAGTCGTTTTGATTAACGCCGGTTCCGCCTCGGCTTCAGAGATCGTTGCTGGTGCTTTGCAGGATCATAGGCGCGGTGTAATCATGGGCGAACCTTCTTTTGGTAAAGGCTCAGTCCAAACTGTCGTGCCACTTGGTAATGATTCGGCGATTAAGTTAACCACGGCACGTTATTACACGCCTAACGATCGTTCTATTCAAGCCGAAGGAATTCAGCCTGACATTGTGGTTGATAACTTGAAAGTGTCAGCCAGCAAAGAAAAGAAAATCGATCGTCTTAAAGAAGCTGACCTGAACAAGCATCTGGAAAATGGTGATGCCAAACTTAAAGATAAAGATACGCAGGAAAAACAGGCCGAGAAGCGTATTAATTTGGCTAGTGATGATTATGCCTTGTATGAAGCATTAAACCTGCTGAAAGGTCTACATTTGCTAAGTCGTCGCTAAGCGTTGAGTTAAGGCGATGAGGACATAAGGGTATGAGTCGGTGTTTAACCTTTGCATTATTGTTAACGCTTGCTCTTGCCAGTTCTATGGTACGTGCGGAAGCAACTATTAGTATTATCATTGATGATATGGGTGATCGATTGACGCTGGGTCGCCGCGCAGTGAATTTATCTGGCGTGATGACGTATGCCTTTTTGCCACATGCACCACATTCAAAATCTCTCGCCGAACAGGCACACGGACAACAAAAACAGGTGATGTTGCATCAGCCAATGGCGGCACAAAGTCATCGTAAATTGGGGCGTGGTGGTTTTCATCAGACCATGAGTAGTGAACAACTTGAAAAACTCCTCACCGATAATCTTGCCTCAGTTCCGCATGCCGAAGGTATTAATAATCACATGGGCAGTCTTTTAACACAGCAAAAGTCTATGATGGGTATGTTGATGCATTCATTGGCACGTCGTGGTAATTTATTTTTTGTTGATAGTCGAACAACAAGTGCCAGCGTTGCTTTACAACAGGCGAGAGAAAACGGTGTCTCAAGTACCACACGCGATATTTTTCTGGATCACACCAAATCAGTCGACATGATTAACCAGCAGCTGGATGCCTTAATTGCAAAGGCAAAACGAAAAGGTTATGCGATGGCAATTGGTCATCCTTATCGTGAAACAATGGAAGTGCTGGAGGCACGAATACCACTTTTGCAGGAGCAAGGTGTTAAAATGGTCAAGGCCAGTGATTACATTGCACATAAATATCGAGAGAAGCTTTCATGGCAAACGTCCTCGTCCCCCTCGCTCAGGGTTGTGAAGAATTAGAAGCCGTTAGTATTACGGATCTATTGACCCGTGCTGGTATCAATGTGGTAACAGCAGGCCTCGATGATCAACCGGTTACCGCCAGTCGCGGTCTAAGACTTATCCCTGACATGAATCTTGATCAAGCCCTTGAGCAGGACTATGACATGATCATTTTACCCGGTGGTTTACCCGGCGCTGATCATCTTAATGATGATGCACGAATTCAAAAACTGATTAAACAAATGGCGACAGAGAATAAATACGTCGCAGCGATATGCGCAGCACCAAAAGTGCTGGCCTCGGCGGGTTTACTAAATAACCGCAGGGCAACCAGCTTTCCAGGTGCGATAGATCAACAGGCGATAGATGGTTTAGATTATCGTGAAGAAGCCGTGGTTGTCGATGGCAAGATAGTCACATCACGCGGTCCGGGTACCGCGATGGACTTTGCATTAACGCTTATTGAGTTATTACTTGGTAAAGATAACCGCGCCGAAGTCGAAGCCTCCTTGCAAAGACCTTGATCAGTTTAAAGCCTATAGCGCGTATAGATCACTTATCTGGCTGACTTGGTGTGTCAGCATTTCCCTACAAATAGTATCCTTATTTACTTACAGTAAATATTAGGTAACGCGGGTATAATTTTTTCGCGTTGTAGGGGAACGACCGTGGGAAATTTATCGAAGAGTTTGTATCTAAATCGAACGGGTGAATCTTTTCATCACTTTCAGCGAAGTGATGAACGCGTTTATAGCATTGATGAGGAATGGTATTTCAATATTCGCCGTGGCTATGACCAGGGCCCATTTGAATCCGAAGTTGATACCCGACAGGCGCTTGCGGAATTTGTGTTAGAACAGCTCGAGTTTGAGAGCAGCTTGAATAACAAAAATATGTAGATGTTATCTCGATAAAAACGTTTGTTACAGAATTCGGCACATGGATGTGCCACCTAATTTTTAACACTTCTTCATTGGCTAAACTTCATACAACGCGTAAAATAACGCGTTTTCCCCACTAAGTAGATACGCGCCGTGTTTTATCAGGATCATTTTGAAGTCATTATTGTCGGCGGGGGCCATGCTGGCACCGAAGCTGCCCTGGCCGCCGCGCGTATGGGGGTGCGTACCCTGTTGCTTACGCATAATATCGAAACCCTTGGGCAAATGAGCTGTAACCCGGCGATTGGCGGTATTGGTAAGGGCCATCTGGTAAAAGAAGTTGATGCCCTTGGTGGCCTCATGGCGAGAGCAACGGATCAGGCGGGTATTCAATTTCGTACCTTGAATGCGAGTAAAGGCCCCGCAGTACGTGCGACCCGAGCTCAGGCTGACCGTATTTTGTATAAAAATGCCGTGCGTTCGGTACTGGAAAATACACCAAACCTCACACTTTTTCAGCAGGCAGTGGATGATCTGATTGTTGAATCTGATCGTGTGGTTGGTGTAGTGACGCAAATGGGTTTGAAGTTTCATGCGAAGGTTGTCGTCCTTACCGTTGGAACATTTCTAGGGGGCCGTATTCACATCGGCCTGGAAAATTTTGAAGGTGGTCGCGCCGGTGACCCACCAGCCAATGCCCTGTCTCAGCGACTGCGTGCCCTGCCCTTTAAGGTCGAGCGCCTGAAAACGGGGACACCGCCGCGCATCGATAGCAAGTCGATTGATTTTTCTGTGATGGAAGCGCAACCTGGTGATGAGCCGGTACCGGTATTTTCGTTTATCGGCAGGGCTGAGGAGCACCCACGGCAGATATCCTGTTACATCACACACACCAATGAAAAGACACATGACGTGATCCGTAATGGCCTGGATCGCTCGCCCATGTATAGCGGTGTTATCGAAGGCGTTGGCCCGCGTTATTGTCCGTCGATTGAAGACAAAGTAATGCGTTTTGCCGATAAGACATCACACCAAATTTTTGTAGAGCCAGAAGGTTTAACGACTACCGAGGTCTACCCTAACGGTATTTCCACTTCCCTGCCCTTTGATGTGCAGTATGAACTGGTGCGTTCCATGAAAGGTTTTGAAAATGCGCATATCACACGCCCCGGTTATGCCATTGAATATGATTTTTTTGATCCGCAGGATCTAAAACATTCATTGGAGACAAAATTTATCGACGGCCTGTTTTTCGCCGGACAGATCAATGGCACCACCGGCTATGAAGAGGCAGCAGCACAAGGTTTGTTGGCAGGCTTGAATGCTGCGTTGCAGGTACAGGATAAAGAGGCGTGGTGTCCACGCCGGGATGAAGCCTATCTAGGCGTATTGGTGGATGACCTGATTTCATATGGTACCAGCGAACCCTATCGTATGTTTACCTCACGTGCTGAGTATCGTTTGTTATTGCGCGAAGATAATGCCGATCTGCGATTGACCGAAAAGGGTCATGAGCTAGGTTTAGTTGATGAAGCTCGTTGGCAGCAGTTTGCAGAAAAACGTGAGGCTATCGAAACCGAACGGCAACGCTTACAGACAACCTGGGTGCATCCCGAAAAGATTGATGCTGGCTTACAGGAGCAGGTGCTTGGCAAGGCTTTATCACGAGAAGCGAATCTGTATGAATTATTACGCCGCCCAGAAATGGATTACGAAAAAATAAATCAATTAACGGGAACTAATTCACAGGGGATCTCGTCTATCGTAATCGAGCAAGTGGAAATTCAGGCGAAGTATGCCGGTTATATTGAGCGGCAAAAAGAAGAAATCGAAAAACAACGACGCCATGAAGACAAGGTTATTCCTGAAGATTTTGCTTTTGATCAGATCAAGGGTCTGTCGGCTGAGGTAAGTGAAAAACTAATGCGAGTTAAACCGGCAACGGTGGGTCAAGCATCGCGAATACCTGGAGTAACTCCAGCTGCCATTTCGATTTTACTGGTATATTTAAAAAAGCGTGAGCATCTAAAGGTGCGACACTCTGCCTGAGCAACAACTTGTAATTAAATTAATGAGGGAGGAACCCCAGTATGTTACGACCATTTGTGTTTGCACTCGCCGTTGTTTTATCACCTATGGCACTGGCCGCTGATGATGGTTTGATCAATAAGAAAAGTAACCACAGCGTTACTAAAACCATTGATCGACTGGAAGCAGTATTAAAGAAAAAAGGCATTACGGTTGCATTACGCTGGAGCCACAGCGATCGCGCCAAGAATGTCGGTATTCCATTACGCCCCACTGAACTTTTAATTTTTGGTAATCCTAAATTGGGTAGCCACATGTTCACGGCTAAACAGGCATCAGGTATCGATTTCCCAATGAAGGCACTGGCCTGGGAAGATAAAGACGGTACTGTGTGGTTAACGTATAACGATCCGACATTTTTTGCCAAGCGTCATGACATCACTAATCGTTCAGAAATACTGAAAAAAATGACCGGCGCTTTGGATAAATTGACCAACGCCGCGATCTCTGCAAAATAAAGTATTTTGCCAAGTTCAGACGTGATCGCCAGGCTTGAGCCTGTTCTTCAGGCGGGCCTGGCGGCATTGTCTCTACCAGTTGATCTGGCGACCCCCCTTCTTGAGTATCAGGCCTTATTAGCAAAATGGAATAAGGCTTACAACCTGACGGCCGTGCGCGACCCTGATGAAATGGTTACTCGGCACTTGCTCGACAGTCTTACGGTAAATCCTTATTTAAGCGGTAAGCACATTCTGGATGTTGGCACGGGTCCAGGTCTGCCCGGTATTCCGCTGGCATTAGCGAATCCGGACAAAAAATTTACATTAATGGATAGCCTTGGGAAAAAAACTCGCTTTATTCAACAGGTTATCATTACGCTCGAGCTTACGAATGTGACTGTGGTACAGTCACGTGTAGAGGGTTTTCAACCTGAGCAAAGATACAGTACAGTCATTTCCCGTGCCTTTGCCAGCCTGCAAGATATGGTAAGTCACAGTCTGCACTGCCTTGAAAAAGACGGCCGCATGCTGGCGATGAAGGGCCAATACCCGCAAGCAGAGCTGGACGAATTGGGTGATGAAGTTGAAGTTCTGTCAATACAACAACTTGAGGTGCCGGGCTTGTCAGCCGAGCGACATCTCGTCATTATGACAGCACATTAAGGATGGGGAGATACCGGCATGGGCAAGATCATTGCCATCGCAAATCAAAAAGGTGGTGTGGGTAAGACCACCACCTGTATTAATCTGGCAGCATCGCTGGCAGCGACAAAACGCAAGGTCTTGCTGGTTGATCTGGATCCTCAGGGAAATGCCACGATGGGCAGTGGTGTTAATAAAAATACCATTGAGCTGACGTCATGTGATGTATTGCTGGGTGATGTGAGCCTTGAAGACAGTGTCGTTTGTCCAGAGGGCATTGATTACGACGTGCTGCCAGGTAATGGAGATTTAACGGCTGCCGAAGTTGCATTAATGCAAATGACGGACAAAGAAACGCGTTTGCGCAGGGCTCTCGAACAGGCCAAGGAGAAGTACCACTATATATTAGTTGATTGCCCGCCTTCCCTGAACATGTTGACCCTGAATGCGCTGGTGGCATCGCAGTCGGTCATGATTCCCATGCAGTGTGAATATTTTGCCCTTGAAGGCCTATCTGCTCTGTTGAATACCATTGAGCAGATTAAGCAGACCGTGAATCCAGAGCTGGAAGTTGAAGGTTTACTTCGCACCATGTTTGATCCACGCAATAATCTGGCGAATGATGTTTCAGGCCAGCTGATTACGCATTTTCCGAAAAAAGTCTATCGCACCGTTATACCGCGCAATGTACGCTTGGCCGAGGCACCTAGCCACGGGATGCCGGTGATTAGCTATGATAAAAGTTCACGAGGGGCATTGGCATATCTTGCCCTGGCCGGTGAAATTCTCCGCAATAATGAAAACACCCATCTTTTGGGCGCTGTAAATAGTTAGGATCGCAAGCAATGGCAAGTAAAAAACGTGGTCTGGGCCGTGGTTTGGATGCCCTGCTCGGTGGCAGTAATCTAAACCCTGTCTCACTTACGGATACGGCAGACACTGCATCAGCCGCCACTGGCTTTGAAAGTATTCGTTCTCTACCTGTCGATATTATTGAGCGTGGCCGCTATCAACCGCGGCACGATTTTAATCCCGAGGCTTTACAGGAGTTGGCGGATTCGATTACCGCACAGGGTGTCGTACAACCAATCGTCGTTCGCCCTCACCCGGATAAAGCCGGTCAGTATGAGCTGATCGCCGGTGAGCGTCGCTGGCGGGCAACGCAGTTGGCGGGGATGCATGAAATTCCAGTGGTGGTTCGCGATGTCCCGGATCAAACCGCGATGGCCATGGGCCTGATTGAGAACATCCAGCGTGAAGAACTCAATCCCATGGAGCAGGCCTTTGCCCTGCAACGCTTAATCGATGAGTTTGCGCTTACTCACCAGGAGGCCTCCGAGGCGGTGGGCCGCTCTCGTGCGGCAGTATCAAATCTGTTGCGCCTGCTGTCACTACAAGAAGAAGTGAAAAAACTGCTTGAGGCAGGTGATCTTGAGATGGGTCATGCCCGAGCAATACTGGCCCTTGAGGGTGGTGAGCAGGTACAGACTGCCCGCCAGGTAGCCAAAAAGGGATTATCCGTACGAGAGACAGAGGCATTGGTACGTCGACTGCTCAAGCCGAAACAGGAGAGCACTGGTGTCAAGACGGACCCGGATACACAACGACTGGAAGATGATTTATCTGAGAAGCTAGGGGCCAAGGTTCAGTTTCTGCATGGCGCCAAGGGTAAAGGAAAACTTATTATCCACTACAATAATCTCGATGAGCTGGATGGCATTCTTAATCACATAAAATAGCGACTATCTATTGCTGCTATTAGCTAAAAGAAGACGACAAAAACCTCAGATTATGTAACGATATTTCATCGGAGCAGTTTGCTCTGATGTAAGGAAACGATTATACTTCGCGCCCGTGTGAATAGCGGTATCAATAGGTTTTAGAAGGCTTGCACATGCCAATTCGTGATACTGCTTTTGACAAGACGCTGTGCAGAATCCTCCAGGTTCAGGCGACTTTACTAGGAGTGGCAGCAGTGTTTTTTGCCCTTTACCGGGGGACTGATTTTGTTATTGCGTTGCTTTACGGGGGCGCAGTGACCATCGCCACCACACTGTATAGCGGCTGGCGTTTAAAAGTTGCCACGGCTGGTGACGAGCAAGGCCCCGCCCTGAACATGATGGAGTTCTACAAGGGCACCCTGCTACGGTTTATTTTGGTAATCGCTCTATTAGCGCTCGGCCTTGTTTATTTAAAGCTTGAGCCGCTGGCCATCATCATTGGCTTTGCGATTACCCAGACAGGTTATTTATTTGGTCGTGGTTATGCTCCCAGGCGCCGTGGCTAATAACAGAATTTTAAATATTTTTTAGGTTTTTACGACAATGGCAAGTGAAGCACTGACCTCTACAGGTTATATCAAGCATCATCTCCAAAACTGGACGTATGGCCAGCACCCTGATGGCAACTGGGGTTTCGCCCACAGTGCCGCAGAAGCAAAAAGCATGGGTTTTATGGCAGTTCACGTCGACACCATGCTCTGGTCTATTTTATTGGGCGTTCTCTTTTTATGGGTATTTCGTAAAGCAGCAGCCAAAGCAACAACCGATACGCCAAGTGGCCTGCAAAACTTTGTAGAATGGATTGTCGAATTCATTGATACCAGCGTGCGCGGTTCCTTTACGGGCAAGAATCCTATCGTGGCTCCGATGGCGCTGACGATTTTTGTCTGGGTCTTTTTGATGAATCTGATGGATCTGGTGCCGGTTGACTGGTTACCTATGCTGGCAGGCTGGGTTGGTTCAAATTTCTTTGGCGCAGATCCACATCATGTTTACTTTAAAGTGGTTTCGACCACTGATCCAAATGCCACGATTGGTATGGCATTAGCAGTATTTGGTTTAATGATTTTCTATAGCATCAAAGTAAAAGGTTTTGGTGGTTTTACTGCTGAGCTTACTTTGCACCCGTTTCATTCACATAACAAAGCAGTAATGGCATTTTTGATACCTTTTAACTTTTTTCTGGAGTTTGTATCACTTATCGCCAAGCCAATTTCATTATCATTGCGACTGTTCGGTAACATGTATGCCGGTGAAATGATCTTTATCCTGATTGCGATTATGTTCAGTGCCGGCATGACCATGGGTCTTGTGGGTGGTGTACTACAGTTAGGCTGGGCAATTTTCCATATTCTTATTATTACATTGCAGGCGTTTATTTTTATGACGCTAGCGATTGTGTATATGGATATGGCACATACTGAACATTAAGAATTTTTAGATTTATTTTTTTCAACTTTTAACTTTTAAATACATAGAGAAATAGGAGACAGAAATGGAACAAGCACTGCTTTACATTGCTGGCGCTTTAATGATGGGTTTGGGTGCACTGGGTGCCGCTGTTGGTATCGGTATTCTTGGTGGGCGCTTTCTAGAAGGTGCTGCACGTCAGCCTGAACTTATCCCCATGCTGCGTACTCAATTCTTCATCGTAATGGGTCTGGTTGATGCGGTTCCAATGATTGCTGTTGGTATCGCCATGTACGTGCTCTTTGCTGTCGCATAAGACAAGTAAAGATCGTAACCACTCAACGATATAAGAGAAAGGTTCGCATATGAATATCAACTTAACTCTCATCGGTCAGTCAATTACTTTCTTTGTATTTGTCTGGTTCTGTATGAAGTTTGTTTGGCCGCCAATCATGGCTGCGTTGAACGAACGTAAACAGAAGATTGCCGATGGTTTGGCAGCAGCCGAACGTGGTGCTCATGAACAGGAACTGGCGCAGAAGAAAGCGACAGAAACGATGCATGAAGCCAAACAGCAAGCACAGGAGATTATCAATCAGGCGCAAAAACGTGCCAGTGAGATTGTCGACGAGGCAAAAGAAGGTGCCCGTGCTGAAGCTGAGCGTATTGTGACTGCGGCCAATGCCGAAATCGAACAGGAAGTAAATCGCGCGCGTGAACAGTTGCGTGGGCAGGTAGCTTCATTGGCGGTAGCAGGTGCAAGTCGAGTGTTGAAGCGTGAAATTAACGCGGCAGCGAACGAAGACTTACTCAAAGACCTGGTCTCTGAGTTGTAAGGACGAATCGCAATGGCTGAAAAAAGCACTATCGCACGTCCCTACGCACAGGCAGCGTTTGATCTGGCACAAGAAGCAGGTGACCTGAAAAAATGGTCAGAGATGTTGCAGTTTGCTGCCAGTGTTGCAGCCGACAAGCAAATGAGTTCTCTGTTTGACAGTCCTAAGCTTTCTGATGATCAGCTCATTGAGTTGTTCTTTAGTGTATGTGAAGGTCAACTGAACCCTGCCGGTCAAAACTTTATTCGCGTGTTAGCGGATAACAAACGACTGAACGTGCTATCTGAAATCGCGACGATGTATGAAAGTCATCGTGCCGAAGCTGAAAAGAGTATCGAGGCTGAAGTAATTTCTGCTTTTCCATTAAGTGATGCACTGCAAAAGCAACTTACTGAAGCATTAAAAAATCGTTTAGGCCGAGACGTTAGTCTGGTGACCCGCATTGATGAGTCACTGATTGGCGGCGCTGTTATTCGTGCTGGCGATTTTGTCTTTGATGCTTCCGTTAGCGAACAATTGGACAAACTAACCGCTGCGTTAATGCAGTAGTTGGTAACGAGGATACAAAAATGCAATTGAATCCATCCGAAATCAGTGAACTGATTAAGAAACGAGTAGAGAATTTTGAAGCGACGGCAGAAGCCCGCAACGAAGGTACTGTTGTGAGTGTTGCCGATGGTGTTGTTCGTGTACATGGACTGGCCGACGCGATGTACGGTGAAATGATTGAGTTCCCGGGCAATGTCTTTGGTATGGCCTTGAATCTGGAGCAGGACTCTGTCGGCGCTGTTGTCTTAGGTGAATACGAAAATATTTCTGAAGGTGATAAGGTTAAATGTACCGGTCGCATTCTTGAAGTACCTGTCGGTGAAGCCATGCTGGGCCGTGTTGTTAACGCCCTGGGTATGCCAATTGATGGCAAAGGCCCGATTGACGCACAAAGTTCATCTCCTATTGAAAAGATTGCCCCGGGCGTTATTGCTCGTAAGTCGGTTGACCAGCCTGTACAAACCGGTCTTAAATCTATTGATTCCATGGTGCCGATTGGTCGAGGCCAGCGTGAGTTAATCATCGGTGACCGCCAGACGGGTAAGACAGCTGTTGCGGTTGATGCCATCATTAACCAGAAGGGCACAGGTGTTAAGTGTGTTTATGTTGCCATTGGTCAGAAGGCTTCTTCTGTTGCCAACGTGGTACGTAAGCTGGAAGAGCATGGCGCACTGGCACATACCATTATTGTTGCAGCAAGTGCTGCTGAATCAGCAGCAATGCAGTTTATTGCACCGTATGCCGGTTGTTCCATGGGGGAATACTTTCGCGACAAGGGTGAAGATGCGCTGATCGTTTATGATGATTTGACCAAGCAAGCATGGGCCTACCGTCAGGTATCTTTATTGCTGCGTCGTCCTCCAGGCCGTGAAGCTTACCCTGGTGACGTGTTCTACTTGCATTCACGTTTGCTCGAGCGTGCCGCACGTATTAATGCAGAAGATGTTGAGAAGCGAACCAATGGCGCCGTTAAAGGCCAAACGGGTTCATTGACGGCATTGCCGATTATCGAAACACAGGCTGGTGACGTATCTGCTTTCGTCCCAACGAACGTAATTTCGATTACCGATGGGCAGATCTTCCTTGAGTCTGATTTGTTTAACGCCGGTATTCGTCCTGCGATTAATGCGGGTCTGTCTGTATCTCGTGTTGGTGGTGCAGCGCAAACCAAGATTATTAAGAAGCTGGGTGGTGGTACTCGTCTGACACTGGCGCAGTATCGTGAGCTTGCGGCATTTGCGCAGTTTGCCTCTGATCTGGATGAAGTTACCCGCAAGCAAATTGATCGTGGTCAACGTGTTACTGAGTTGATGAAGCAGGCGCAGTACACACCAATGAGTGTTGCTGAGCAGGCATTCTCACTGTTAGCTGCTAACGAAGGTTATCTGGATGACGTTGACGTGAACAAGATTGTTGATTTCGAAAGCGCCATGCAGTCTCATCTGAAGTCCAGCAATCAGGCACTGTTAGACAAGATTAATGCTAGCGGTGATTTTAACGATGAGATTGAAGCTGAAATGAAAGCCGCAATCGAACAGTTTAAGTCAACCAGCACCTGGTAATCGAGGCAATTAATTATGGCCAGCGGTAAAGAGATACGCACACAGATCAAGAGCGTTCAAAATACGCAAAAGATCACCAGTGCCATGGAAATGGTGGCTGCATCTAAAATGCGTAAGGCACAGGAGCGAATGGTTGCTTCTCGCCCTTATGCAGATAAGATTCGTAATGTCATTCATCACCTTGCTTATGCCAATGTCGAATACAAACATCCTTATCTGGTAGGCCGCGAAGACGTTAAACACGTCGGTTATATCATCATCTCTTCTGACCGTGGTCTTTGTGGCGGCTTGAACACGAACATGTTCAAGAAGGCTATCCAAGATATGAGTGAGTGGAGTAATAAGGGTGCAAAAGTTGATTTTTGTACCATCGGCTCCAAGGCAGGCGCATTTTTTAAACGTGTTGCAGGTGATATTCGTGCACAGGCAAGTCATCTTGGTGATACGCCGTCTGTAAGCGATATTATTGGCTCGGTAAAAGTCATGCTGGATGCTTATGATGCTGGTGAGATTGATCGCCTGTATCTGGTGTTTAATGAATTCGTGAACACCATGACTCAGGAACCTCGCGTTGAACAACTATTACCAGTTGCTGCCGGTGAAAAGGAAACTGAGTTAGAGCACCACTGGGATTACATTTATGAGCCTGACGCCAAGGTTGTTTTAGACGGTTTATTAATTCGTTATATTGAGTCTCTGGTTTATCAGGGTGTTGTTGAAAATGCCGCATGTGAAATGGCGGCTCGAATGGTTGCAATGAAGGCTGCAACGGACAACGCTGGTGACTTAATTGGCGACTTGCAACTTGCTTATAACAAGGCGCGCCAGGCTGCGATTACTCAGGAAATTTCTGAAATCGTTAGTGGCGCAGCTGCGGTATAAATAAAGAATTTGAATTGAAATTGAGAGGAACTGGGAAATGAGTTCTGGAAAAATTGTACAAATCATTGGTGCGGTTATCGATGTGGAATTTCCACGTGATGCAATGCCTAAAATATTTGATGCCCTGAAAGTTGACGAGTCGAACCTGACGCTGGAAGTTCAGCAACAGTTAGGCGATGGTGTAGTTCGTACGATTGCCATGGGTTCTACTGATGGCATGCGGCGTGAGCTGGCAGTATCTAACACTGGTTCACCTATCACTGTACCGGTTGGTCAGAAGACACTTGGACGTATTATGGATGTCCTGGGTGAACCTGTTGATGATGCCGGTCCGATTGGTGAAGAAGTGCGCTGGCCGATTCATCGCAAGCCACCAGAGTATGCTGATCAGTCCTCATCGGTTGAGATTCTGGAAACAGGTATCAAGGTTATCGACCTTATTATGCCTATCTCCAAGGGTGGTAAAATTGGTCTGTTCGGTGGTGCCGGTGTAGGTAAGACGGTAACCCTGATGGAACTGATTCGTAATATCGCGGTAGAGCATAGCGGCTTCTCTGTATTTGCTGGTGTCGGTGAGCGTACTCGTGAGGGTAATGACTTCTACCACGAAATGACGGAAGGCGGCGTTATCGATAAGGTATCTCTGGTTTACGGCCAGATGAATGAGCCTCCTGGTAACCGACTACGTGTAGCCCTGACCGGGTTGACCATGGCGGAATATTTCCGTGATGAAGGTCGTGACGTATTGATGTTCGTTGATAACATCTACCGTTACACACTGGCGGGAACGGAAGTATCAGCCCTGCTGGGACGTATGCCTTCAGCGGTTGGTTATCAGCCAACACTGGCGGAAGAGATGGGTGTTCTGCAAGAACGTATCACTTCTACCAAGACAGGTTCTATCACTTCATTCCAGGCCGTCTACGTACCTGCGGATGATTTAACGGATCCATCTCCTGCGACGACATTCTCGCATCTTGATGCAACACTTGTACTTTCACGTCAGGTTGCTGAGCTTGGTATTTATCCTGCGGTTGACCCACTGGATTCAACTTCACGTCAGCTTGACCCACATGTTATTGGTGAAGAACATTATGGTATTGCTCGTGCCGTTCAGGGTCTGTTGCAGAAATATAAAGAGCTGAAAGATATCATCGCTATTCTGGGTATGGACGAACTGTCAGAAGAAGATAAATTGACGGTAACGCGTGCCCGTAAGATTCAACGCTTTCTGTCACAGCCTTTCTTCGTTGCAGAAGTTTTCACTGGTGCGCCAGGTAAGTACGTTAGTCTGAAAGACACCATTCATGCCTTTAAGGGTATCGTAAGTGGTGAATATGACTCTCTGCCTGAACAGGCGTTCTATATGGTTGGCACTATCGATGAAGCGGTAGAAAAGGCCAAGACGCTTTAAACTGGAGATAAGGTATGGCAATGACTATGCATGTCGACATCGTTAGTGCAGAACACGAAATCTACTCCGGCGTAGCCGAAGTGGTTGTCGCACCTGCACTAATGGGTGAAGTGGGTATCTATCCACGCCACACCCAGATGCTGACACCGTTAAAGCCGGGTGAGGTTCGTATCACCAAGCAGGGCGGTGAAGAAGAAGCGATTTATGTTTCCGGTGGCATGATGGAAGTGCAACCACACGTGGTGACAATTTTGTCAGATACAGCGGTACGTGCGCAGGATCTTGATGAAGCTGCCGCGATGGAAGCAAAACAAAAAGCGGAACAAGCGATTCAGGGTCGTGGTGACGAAATGGACCTGGCAGAAGCACAGGCACATCTCGCCGAAGCGGTTGCACAGTTGCAAACGATTCAACGGTTGCGTAAGAAATTTAATCGCTAAGCACTGCTTAATGTTGCGATGAATTGATAAAAAGGGTGGCGTTATGCCGCCCTTTTTTGTCAGGATAGGAAATGATGGATAAAATAGTAGAACATCAAAAAGTCGTTACTTTTGTGTACTCTATTCTGGATCAGGATGGCAGCATGCTGGAGCAGTCCGATTTACCTGTGTCATACATGCATGGCGTTGACGGCAAAATGTATGAAAAGGTGGAAAAGTCTATGACCGATAAGAAGGTCGGAGATGAGATTAGGGTCGATGTACCACCAGAAGATGGCTTCGGGCCGCATGATGCGGAGTTAACCTATAGTGATGCCATTGAAAATGTCCCGGCAGAGTTTTGTCAGATTGGTGCAGAGGCAGAATTTGAAGATCCGCAGGGAGAGCGAATCACGATGATTGTGACCAAAATTGAAAATGGCCAAATTACTCTTGATGGAAATCATCTCTTTGCTGGTAAAACGGTAACATTTGTCATTAAAATTATCGATATTCGAGATGCTAGTCTTGAAGAAATTGAACGCGGTGAAGTTGCCGATGATGCTTCAACACCAATTCTACATTAATGGATTGTTATGTTTAAGTTAGGTAAGCAGAATAAGAAATACTGCCTGGTTTTAGTCAATAGATAAGGATGTATTCATGTCAGGAACAGAACACCTGAGCATCGTAATCCTCGCCGCGGGGCAAGGGTCCCGCATGAAGTCCAGCTTACCCAAAGTATTGCACCCACTGGCAGGTAAACCACTGTTGCAGCATGTGCTTGATAGTGCGCATCAACTGTCATCAAAAGAAACCGTCGTCGTTTATGGTCACGGAGGCGATAAAGTCCGTGAGCTTATTACCGATGATGCAATAGTCTGGGCAGAACAAAAAGAGCAGCTAGGGACAGGGCACGCAGTGCAGCAGGCCGTTCCGCATTTAAATGATGATCATATTGTTCTCATTCTTTATGGCGACGTCCCGCTCACGCAAACATTAACGCTTGGGGAGCTTGTCCAGCAGGTTGATGACAAGCATATGGCATTGTTGACGGTACACCTACAGGATCCATCTGGCTATGGGCGAATTGTACGAGACAGGCATGGTGTTGTTCAGTCCATCGTTGAACATAAAGATGCTACAGATGAGCAACATAATATATCGGAAATCAATACCGGTATTCTGGCAGTTAAAGCAAAGCAATTGAAAGCCTGGTTGTCACGACTAAAAAATAATAATGCACAAAAGGAATATTATCTAACAGACATCATTGCGATGGCGGTTAACGATGGTATTACAGTGAGTACAACACACCCGGCAAATGAGCAGGAAGTGGAAGGTATAAATAGTCGTTCGCAGCTGGCGGTGATGGAACGCTATTATCAACGCCAACAAGCTGAACGATTAATGGCGGAAGGCGTCACGATTATTGATCCTGATCGTATTGAGATACGTGGTGAGGTTAAAGTCGGTCGCGATGTCACCATCGATATTAATACTATATTACAGGGTAAGGTAGAGATTGAGGATAACGTCTCTATCGGCGCCAATTGTGTGATTATCAATTCACATTTAAAAGCCGATGTAGAATTATTACCCATGTGTGTAGTTGAAGGTGCAATTATTGGCGTGGGTAGTCGTGTTGGCCCATACTCTCGATTACGACCCGGCGCTAACCTGGCTGGAAATAATCATATTGGTAACTTTGTTGAGATTAAAAAAAGTAATATTGGCCAGGGTAGCAAGGTGAACCATTTAACGTATATTGGTGATACCGACATGGGCAGCGGCGTCAATATTGGTGCCGGTACGATTACAGCAAATTATGATGGTGCCAACAAACACCGTACAAAGATTGAAGATAATGCATCGACAGGCTCAAACAGTGTACTGGTTGCGCCGATCACAGTGGGTAAGGGAGCTACGATAGGCGCCTCAACCGTTCTGCGTAAAGATGCTCCAGCAGGTGAGTTGACATTATCTGTTGTAAAACAGAAAACCATTGAAGGCTGGAAACGACCGGTTAAAAAATAGTGGTGAGTATCTAGGGCCGAGTGAAAGGCTTTAATATATTAGATAGGTTTTGATAGAGATTTAGTATTGTTTAACAGATTATTTTGAGTTTCCTCGAAACTTGTAACTAGGGACTATCTTTATATGTGTGGTATTGTCGGAGCGATAGCAGAACGGGATGTAGTGCCAATTTTAGTCGAAGGCCTGCGTCGCCTTGAATATCGCGGTTATGATTCTGCAGGTGTTGCCGTGATCGATAGTGATGGTTGCATAGACCGTGTTCGCATGCCGGGTAAAGTCAATGGCTTGGATGAAGCCATTAAGGCTGATGGCTTAAGTGGCAATCTGGGAATCGCACATACACGCTGGGCGACGCATGGTGAGCCTACTCAATGTAATGCGCATCCCCATGTTTGTCGTAAATCTGTTGCCGTTGTGCATAACGGCATTATTGAAAATCATGAAAAACTTCGAGAGCAGCAAACCGCTGCAGGTTATGAGTTTACCTCGCAAACAGATACCGAAGTAATTGTGCATCAGGTTTATGAACATCATATTAAAGAGAAAAAAGATTTGCTGGATGCAGTCCGTGATGCAGTGAAAGACCTTGAAGGTGCGTACGCTTTAGGTGTTATCAGCAATGAAGAAAAGGGTCGTATGATAACGGCTCGTAAGGGCAGTCCACTGGTCATTGGGGTTGGCATTGGAGAATATTTTATTGCCTCGGACGTCGCCGCATTATTGCCAGTAACACAGCGTTTTATTTTTCTGGAAGAAGGTGACATTGCCGATATTCGACTGGATTCTCTCGACATCTATGATGTGAACGGTAATAAAATAGAACGTCCAATAAGAGAAAGTGAATTAACGGCAGATGCCGTCGAGCGTGGTGAATATCGCCACTACATGCTTAAAGAAATTCATGAACAGGCACGCGCGATTGCAGATACCTTAGAAGGTCGTACCAGTGGTGATAAAGTACTGGAAGAAGCTTTTGGCCCTAATGCGGCTAAGATTTTTGACAAAATCCAGGGTGTACACATTATTGCCTGTGGTACCAGTTATCATGCGGGTATGGTGGCGCGTCACTGGTTTGAAACTCTGGCTGGGATACCGTGTGCCGTTGAGATTGCCAGTGAGTTTCGTTATCGCAAACCCGTCGTTCGAAATAATTCACTAATTGTGACTATATCGCAATCAGGTGAAACCGCTGATACGTTGGCAGGCCTGCAAGAAGCGAGTCGTTTGGGTTTTTGT
>Ga0316204_10004347_pt1 | contig 25610 bp, 24 predicted proteins | sample 6monrhotite_MG_2_FD_205661 | JGI IMG/M metagenome (GOLD analysis project Ga0316204, IMG submission 205661) | Microbial mat bacterial communities from mineral coupon in-situ incubated in ocean water Damariscotta River, Maine, United States -... | ecosystem: Environmental > Aquatic > Marine >...
CGCGTCGGTCGCAACGAGCTGACGGAAAATCAAATACGTAAAAATACGGTAGGCTGAACGAAGCCTAGGGAGCAAAATAGGAGGGATCATAATGTCAGAATTGGCCAAAAAACTTAAATATGCAACGGCAGCAATTGCCTTGGCGACAGCAACGTCTGCATGGGCGCAGGACAGTGGCCAAACTACTGGTCAGGACGCTGAAGCTGGCAGCCAGCAAAGCGAAGGCTTGAAGTTGATCGTCGTCACCGCAACGCGTACCGGCGAGACTGACTTGCAATCCACACCAGTCGCCGTCACTTCGATTTCTGGCGATGAGCTGCTACTGAGCAACTCCCAGAACCTGCAGGATGTAGCCAATTTTGTACCCAGCCTTTCGATCGGTAACCGCCCCGGTTTTGGCAGCGGTCAGGGCTCGATTGCTCTGCGCGGCATGGGGGTTGAGGCTCAGGAGTCCGCGCAGGCCGTTGGCACTTATATCGACGACGTTTTTTACGCATCGCAGTTCGGTAACATTCTGGGCCTCATGGATGTTGAGCGGGTCGAAGTCCTGCGCGGTCCTCAAGGAACGCTGTTCGGTCGAAATACCATCGCGGGCGCCATTCAGTATGTGACCAAGGCTCCATCGGATGATTTCAACGGCTATGTCCGCGGTACATTCGGTAATTTCGGCCGTAAGGATGCCGCTGCTGCCATCAACATTCCGCTTGGCGATACCCTCGCGGTTCGAGTGGCAGGCCAGTACAACACGATCGATGGTTTCGTTTATGACCGTCTGAACGATACTGAAAATGGGGCAATGGATACCATCGGCGCGCGGATGCGGGTTCGCTGGACGCCGACAGACCGGCTTACGGTCGATCTCAAAGGTGAATACGCCCAGCTCAAAACGAATGGCAGACCTGTTTTCTTGCGTCGCTTCGACAATAACGCGCAGTTTGTCGGGCTCGCGAACGCCTTCCGTGAACTGTTCGGGCCTCCGGGTCTGCCGCCATACGGGTTCACCAATGCTGATATCACCCCCAGCTTCACGCCGGGCGATCAGGAAATCAGCGGGTTTGGCGATCCTGATTTCAGCGACATCGATACAACGGTTTTGCAGGCAACCATTGCCTATGACCTAACCGATGACCTAACTGTCAAGTCTATCACGTCTTTCACGAAGACCAACAGTCTCATCCAGGTCGATTTCGACGCGACCCCGGTGGATTTTTTGTCCGTTGGCTACACCGAAGATAACGAAGCCTTCACGCAAGAACTTCAGGTATTTGGAACCGCGGCTGATGGCCGACTGAATTACACATTGGGCGGGTTCTACTTCAAGAATGACTTCAGCCGTATTCAGGCACTAGAAATCGGGTTTCTCCCACCCGACACAAGTGGCGGCAATCAGGTTTACGATGTTGAGTCGTTTGCCGTTTACGGACAGTTATCCTATGATCTGACAGATCAACTTACCGCTGCCGTAGGTCTTCGTTACACCGACGAAAGCATAAATGCCGGGCTTTCAGGAGCATTCCTTGCCCCTCCAGGGCAGCCAATCATCCCACAAACTTTCCCGGAATCTAACGTGAGTTTCACGGACTGGTCGCCTTATTTCGGGATCAACTTCCAAGCATCGGATGATGTGTTCCTCTTTGCCAAGGCATCGAAGGGTTTCCGCGCAGGCGGCTTTACGATCAATAAGCTGTTCCTCACCGATGCTCAGGCCGGCAACCAGTTGGCTACACCATTCCGTCCAGAGACGGCCTGGACCTACGAGCTGGGAGCCCGGATCGAGGCGTTCGATGGCCGCCTGAGATTCAACCCGACCATCTTCCAGACGAACTGGGATTCGCTGCAATTCCTGCAACCGGGCTCGAACGTTCCGAATATCTTTACAAACAATGCGGGTGACGCGAGGATCCGTGGTCTTGAGCTGGAAACCCAGTTCGCGGTTACCGATCAGCTCGTACTTTCTGGTTCGTTTAGCTATCTTGATGCAAGGTATACCCGGCTCGATCAAAACTTACGCACGCTGTTCCCGGACGGTTTTGTTACCAATACCAACGGGCTGGGTCCGATCCCCAGCTTCTTTGCAGGCGGTCCTCCGGTGGTTCCGAATGTCACCGGGCCGCGTATGGGGGCACCGGTAGTGAGGAACTATGTGGACATTAATACCCCGCTTCCTCGTGCTCCCGAGTTTAAGTATACGATAGGTGCTCGTTACACCGTACCGCTTAACAGCGGAGCGGAAGTTGTCATCAATGCTGATTATGCATGGACCGACAAACAGACGACAACGGCAGAGTCGATCGCGCAATTCGTGCCTTCCTATGGCCTCCTCAATGGCCGGGTCCAGTACACTTCGGCTGATGGAATGTGGAGCGTCGGAGTTTTTGGAAACAATTTGACGAATGATTTCTACATTAACAATGAAACTTCCTATGACCTTGGCCTAACTGTTGGCCCCCGCCTGGTGGATCCAGGCCGTGGTCGCAGTTACGGCATTGAGTTCGGGTTTAATTTCTGATCGACGAGGGTCAGAAAGATAAGTCTGACCATTTGAAGAGCAGATGAAACTTTAGAGATAGCGGCGGTGCATAGATCAATGCACCGCCGCTTTTTTAAACTTGACTGAAGGCTAATAGACATGGCGCAAGTGCACTTTAGAGGATTTGGCGGCGTCTCGCTCTCTGCTGATGTTTCCGGACATCCCGAAGACCCCGCAGTTCTGCTCCTGCATGGCGGTTGCGAAGACCACACCGTCTGGTCACGGACCGCCAAGGCGCTGGTCAAAGCAGGCCGGTACGTCATTAATCTAGATATGCGCGGTCATGGGGAAAGCGAACGCCCACTGGATGGTCGCTATGATCTCGAAGCTTTTGTGGAAGACCTTTCTTCTGTTCTATCGCAAATCGATTCCCGTCCGGTGATCGTTGCAGCACCGCTCGGCGGTTGGATCGCAGCGGCGACCTTGGCTCGTTCGAGCGTCCCGTTGGCCACAGGCTTAATCCTGGCTGATCCACCGACCGAATACAATCCGGTCTCGGGCCAGGAAGTGACAGATAAGCTCAAGGAAGTGGCTAGGCAGGATCACACGATCGCCTGGGACCCAGCTTTCGTCGAAAAGTTCGATGCCGAACAAGCGATAGCGCAACAACAAGCTGCGGGGCCTAATCTCAAGATTCCTATCCTGTTGGTACGCGGTGCCAGAAGCGAACATACGACGGCAGAGTCGGCAGAGCGGTTCGTGAACCGACTGGCCGACGCCGAATTCGCCGAAATCAGCGGGGCCGGCCACCATCTCGCTACTGATCCTTCTGAACAGTTCAACGCAGCTGTGCTTGATTTCCTGGAGCGCAAGAATCCTCGATATCCGCAACACTATGAAAGCGGTTCCGACTCGCGATTGCTCAGAGATGCGATGGGGTGCTTTGCCACTGGGGTTTGCGTGGTCACAGCCATGAACCAAGAAGGGCAGCCGATCGGGCTAACGGTGAACAGCTTCACCTCGGTTTCTCTCGACCCTCCTTTGGTGCTGTTTTGTATCGCCAACGGTTCGCGAAACCTGCAGGAATTAGAGATGTCCAAGCACTATGCGGTGAATATACTCCACATTGGCCAACAGCCGACATCCAATGTGTTCGCACGCCCAGGGGAGGATCGGTTCAGCGCCGTCGAATGGGAGAAGGCCGATAGCGGAGTGCCGATCCTCACCAACGCTTTGGGCAATATCGAATGTTCGCACCATGCTATGTATGAGGCGGGTGATCATGCGATCTTCGTAGGGCACGTCGACCGTGTGAATTTCGATGCACGCAAAGACCCTCTGCTCTATTATGGTGGCAAGTATCGTCGGCTGCACCTCCTCTGAACTGAGGTGATATGTGTTACGCGACGTCGACGCCAGGCAACGGATTGATCAAAGATCAGGCGTAGGCGGAATACCCATCAAGAAACGACCGTGATTTTGCACGGCCGTATCGTAGTCCATGCCCTGGTGTAGACGAACAGTGTTCCCGTCCCGCCAATAGCGCTGCATCGGATTGAAATCGGCAACAGCGCTGGCACCAGCGCCTTCAAAGAGCATATTGATCGCGTGTACCGCGCGCTTTGTGACATAGGCGAGCTTCGCTGGGGCTGCCCAGAACGCTGCCTCGTCCAGCTTGATGCCTTCCCTGCCACGACGCTCCATCTCGTCGAGCAGGTGGTAATAGTAAACACCGGCCATTTCGACTTCGTGCGTGGCTTCGGCAAGGCGCGCATTGCTGACCGCATTCAGCACAGTATAAGCGCCGGTATAGGCGTTTTTCTTCCTGCGCTGCCAAGTGCGGAATTGATCCAGCATTCCATCTGCACAGCCCAAGGCGACTGCGGGCAAGAAGGAAGCAAAGATGCTGAAATACGGAACCCGGCTGATCCAATTGTCGACAGTGCCCGCACCATGGGCAAGGCCCAGGGTAAGCGAATCCTGACCCTCGTAATATTCCTGCGGGACAAACAGATTATCGAACACCAAGGTCTTGGAGCCGCTCCCCCTCATGCCCTTGGAATACCATTCATCTTCAATGGTCAGCTTGCTTTTATGAACAAGGAACATGCAGTCGCGATATTTACGCTCGGCATAGGTTGCCTCGGCTACATCAGGTATTTTGATCCCGACCATGAACCACTCGGCATGGTCGCAACCGCTGGACCACCGGCCCTTGCCATTCACGATGATGCCCCCCTCGGCCAATTCGGCTTTCATGGCCGGGCTTCCTGAGGACGCGATTACCGTGTCAGGACCATTTTTCCAGACATCGTCCTGCACTTCAGGCCGCGCATGGACGATGCCTGCCTGATGAACGTTGAGCACACCGGTAACCCAACCTGTCGACGGACAAGCTTTGGACAATGTGCGCACACCCTCGCAATAGTCGCGGATGCTGCGCTCGTCGCCGCCGCGTTCCTTGGGTACGAAGGATCGGACAAAACCGGCATTTCGCATGATTTCAATATTTTCGGCCGGAACCATTCGCGCTTCTTCGGTCGCAGCAGCGCGTTTGGCAATCTCTGCCAGATGCGGGCGAACCCGGTCACTGAGCGATTCAGCCGATTTTTCAGGTGCAACTTTGAATTGAGTAGCCATTTTTGACTCCTTCAGTTTTTAGCATTCAGCTAGGCAGCAACTCGAGCAATGATGCTTTCGGCGTGTTTGATGATGGAATCAGCTTCGTCGGGGTTTTGCCGCATGCCCTCGGCCCGAATGAATGTGACGTCATACAGTCCAAGAAAGCCGAGTTGGGTACGCAGCAAGGGTTCCTGGAAGTCGAAGGCGTTTACTGGAGCGTCGCGATAATCTCCACCACGTGCCTCAACCACAAACACCTTCTTACCGAACAGCAGCCCTTTGGATATCCCGGGTGCAACAAAATCAAAGGTGCGACCTGCAATGGTAATGTGATCGATCCAAGCCTTAAGTTGGCTGCAAATAGAGAAGTTGATCATGGGTGAACCAATGACAATGACGTCCGCCGCTTCAACCTGGTTAATGAGGCGGTCCGTCAATGCCATTGCATCGCGTGTTTCATCTGACCACTCCTCTGGCGGTGTGGTCGCACCGGCCATAATCGCAGGACCAAAATGCGGCAGTGGATCAGCGGAGAGATCGATCATGTCGACTTCCATATTCGCGTGACTTGCGACCCATTGGTCAACAAATTTGTTGGAAAGCTCTCGTGTTACTGATCCTGTCAAGCTTGGACTCGATTGCACGTGAAGCAATTTGGGCATCTGTCTCTCCGTAATATTTTAAGCTGCTTTCGGAAGGTTTCCCGATACCCAAGTGATTTAGCCGAAGGGTAGATAGTTGAAAAATTGATTTACATTAAGGCAGAGTTCTGGTTTTTGAATGTACGGCTGGAAAAAGCCGGACATGGAGAGGTGTCCAACCATTGGCGATCAGAAACAAAAACCTGAATCTTATTCCACTCCTGCAGGCACTTCTGGAGGAGCGCAGCGTAGCTCGCGCTGCCAAAAAAATGCATATGTCACAACCCGCAATGAGCAGTGCACTGTCGCGATTACGTGAAATTTTTGACGATCCGCTTTTGGTGCGCGTTGGCAGGGCAATGGAATTGACTCCACGTGCAGAGGGGATGATCGCAAAGACCAATGTTTTGTGCAACGACGTGGAAATGCTGTTTCAGCCGGAGGAATTCGATCCGTCGACTGCTGATTGCAGTTTTCGCGTCGCTGTGCCCAACTATCTATGCTTTCAGCTGATAGACCGGTGGATTGAAAACCTTGCCAAGACCGCACCGAATATTAAGATCAGTTTTTTCGATGTACCCATTGATCTGCCTGTTTGGCTTCGCAACGGATCGATTGATCTCGCTATTTGCGGCGATTTCGATTTCTGGAACGACGTGCAATCAAAGATGTTGTTCCGTGAGGAATACGTTGCGATGGTCGCTCACAACCACCCTCTGGCGGGCGAGACACACGTTACCATCGACCAGATTTCCCAGCACCCGGTCATCTCGCAAATCCTCGACGCGAGTTATGCCTTTGCGAGAATCCGACCCAAACTGCCTGACGGGATACCCGTACATACTCTCGATACTCAGCTCAGCTCAACCAGCCAGTTCACACCAATATTTCAGGCTTTACGCGGCAGGGTTGTCGCTATCGTTCCCAGTTCGTTAGCTCATAATATCAAGGATACTCTGCCGCTCTCGGTAGTTCGGATAACGGATGGCAACAAGTCTTTCCCCACCTCAATGTTCTGGAATTTGGTCACTGACCGATCCTTACAGCATGTTTGGTTGCGCGAGAATTTAGAACGCGTTGCGCAGCTTATCTCTGCGCCCACAGATTAGAGCCAAGCCTTGATGAACCCTTGAGTAAATCCCATTTGCTCTTTGAAAATGGCACTTGAACATTGACGATAGCAAAACCCTGTTGATCGCAAATATACCTGATTGACAATGAGATCGCAGAGCAAGGTATGGAAATTCCTCATTTTCCTACGAATAGTGCGGCCAAAATTCGTTCTTCTACAGCCCTTGGATCGGGCGGTGTCGTTTCAAGGCTAAGTAGTGCAATCTCCGGCTCAAAACTGAACATAGTTCCTGCTATTCCAATGATGCTGTAATAAAGCAGCGTTGGATCACCTGTATGTACCTGGCCTGTCTTTTGGCATTGTTTGATTAGCTCGACGGATTTTTTGTGGGCGGACTTCAGATAGTTTTCCGCCAGCCACTCCAACCGCTTTGTTCTGGATCGCCCTTCCAATGTCATCAATCGGTGCAGATCCGGTTCTTCCTGACAAACGCGGACAAAGCCCCTAATACCAGTAACCAGTTGTGACTTTGGATCAATTCCTTCCGATTGAGCGATTTGCTCTCTTCCAATCTCGAACGCGCGTTCAAAAATTTGTCGCATAACGGCTTTCCAAAGCTCATCTTTGTTTTTGAAATGATAGAGCAACAAGCTTTGCGCCACGCCCATATCGTCTGCAATCTGACGTGTAGTTGTTCCTTCAAACCCGGCAATCGCAAATCGTTTTTTTGCAGTTATAATGATTTCATCGCGGCGGGCCGAAGCTGATCGCCTTGTTCGTTTTGGTTTGGTCGTTTCTACCATGACAGATTCCACTATTGATCAATCGATCAGTTTTTGATACTGATCAGTAATTCAATAGCTGATCGCAGGTCATTTGTGAACGTCAAAGCTCAATACGCATATAACGGGTTGGAACATGTTATCTGGGGACAGGAAACTGTTTCCGCTTGCCTTGCAGAGGTTGAGCGGAGCGGCGCCAACGATGTCGCGATCATCACCTCACCCAGCTTACGCAAGGCAACCGGAACGGTTGGTGCGTTGGCCGATGCTCTTGGCGACAAGGCTGTGGCAATATTTGATGAGCTTCAGCCGCACACCCCTGCTCCTCAAGTCGCGGCTTTCGCCAAGCTTCTCAAAAGCAAAAAAGCTGATCTAGTGATCTCGTTGGGCGGCGGGACACCGATTGATACGGCGAAGGTCGCCTTGGCGATGCTCGACGCGGGTGCATCCGATCCTTTTATCGTCGCAGGTAAACCACCAAAATCAACCGCACCAAAAATTCGCCAGATTTCGTGCCCGACAACATTGTCAGGAGCAGAATTTTCCGATCTGGCAGGACTTACCGACCCCGAAACAAAAATTAAACATAGCGTTGCCAGCTTCGGAATCGGACCCGCTTCTGTCATCCTTGACCCGGAATTGGCGCAACACACACCGCTCGATTTGTGGCTCTCAACCGGAATGCGCGCTGTTGATCATGCGATTGAAACGCTCTGCTCGATTGCGGCTACTCCCTATACCGATGCACTGGCTGCCGAGGCTTTGTCGAAGCTGGCCGATGCGCTTCGACAGACAAAGCGCGATCCTGGCAATTTGCGAGCGCGGCTGGATGCGCAATTGGCCGTCTGGCTGGCTAGTGCCGGTCTCGACCGAACGCCCTATGGGGCCAGTCACGGGATTGGGCACCAGTTGGGAGCGGTTGCTGGGACGCCACATGGCATTTGCTCCTGTGTGCTGCTGCCTGCCGTGCTGGAATGGAATGTTGATCACTCCTTGCCAGCGCAGCAACGCATCTCTGATATTTTGAAGGCTGATAGCGCCGCCGATGGTGTACGCCAATTGCTGCGCGATCTGGAATTGCCCGCCCGGCTATCCGAGGCTGATGTAGATATCAACGATCTGCCAGAAATTGCCGCCGGCTCGACAGATAATCGCTGGGTCAAAACCAATCCCCGGCCATTGGAAACCGCCGAAGACATTGAAGAACTATTGAAAACAGCTTTTTGAGGAAAACCCAAATGCGTATGGAACAACATCTATTGAATGAACTGCACAGTTTCCGCTTCACTGGCGATGACCCAAAATATGCTTTGGTCATTTCCCACGGCATCGCCAGCCATGCAGGTATTTACGATGTGTTTTGCGAGCACCATGCCGCCAAGGGCGCCGATATCTGGAGCTATGATGCTCCCGGTCATGGGCGTTCGACGACCAATCGTCCGCGCGGTCAGTGGCGGATGGATGAATGGGTGCAAGGAAGCATGGACTATGCCGCGCATGTAAAAGCCCTTACCGGCCTACCAGTATTTACTCTGGGCTCCAGTCTCGGTGTTGGTGCCGCGATCAGCGCGATTAGTCATGATGATGTGACTGGCGCTATTCTAATGGGATCAACAATCGTGCCCGGACATCCGAGGTTTGAAATGATGGGCAAGCCCTTTCGCAGTGACGACTGGCAGGCGGCAGTCGGACTATTGCGAGGAGCAGGAAAGCTCGACATTGGGCGGTTTTTCAATTTTGATGAAGATTACGGCTATGCCGGGGCGCTGGAACAGAAAAAATCCGATCCGTGGAACACATGGAACTATGATTTGGAAAGTTGGGCAAGCCTTTTCCAATATGATCCGCCCAAGCCAATCGCCGATAACAACAAACCGGTGCTCTACACAATTGGCGAGAATGACCCAACTTTTCCGGTGGAAGTAGTCAGAAAGGTGGCTGCTGCGATCGGTGGCCCTGTCGATTTTGAAGTGTTCAAGGGTGCCGGGCATCAACTCATGCTGTTCCACACAGCAGAATTTTCAAACACGGTCCACAATTGGGCGCTGAAGCAGATTTGAGGAGAGTTATTATGTCCCAGGATATTCCAAAAAATATCAAGGCCAATGGCGTCAACCATCTGGCTCTTTCAACGAGCAGTATGAAGGAACAAATTGCCTTTTTCACCTCTGTGCTTGGGATGCGCTTGGTCGCGCTCTACTGGATGCACGGCGTTGAAGGATGCTGGCACGGGTTTCTAGAGCTTAACGAATCGAGCAAGCTTGCTTTCGTCTTCAACCCCGCAAATGAGCAAGCAAAAATCGTCTATGGTGCCACGCAGCCTGGGAGAATTTCAGGGGCTTCCGCACCAGGCACGATGCAGCATCTGGCTTTGAACGTGGATTCAATGGCAGACTTGCTCAACATGCGTGATCGCATCCGTTCTCGCGACGTCAATGTTATAGGTCCGCTCGATCACGGTTTCTGCCACAGCATTTACTTTCAGGGGCCGGAAGACATGAGTTTGGAAGTCGCGACCTATGGTGATGTTCAATATCCAATCAATCCGAAAGATTGGGTGGATCCAGAAGTGCAGGCATTGGCTGGAATTAGCGATGAAGAGCTGCAAGAATATTTGAATCCGAAGGAATATTCCGGCAAGGGCGGTCAGCTGGCGCAACCCAAATATGATCCGGACGGATATCATCCGGTCATGCCGGACGAAAGGCTGAAGCACTTGTATGACATGCCCGATGAAGTGATGACAGCAAAATTGAGCGAACCCCGTCCGCCTTCGGTTATGAGCGCTGAAGAACGCGAGGCGAAGCATTAATACGAAGCATAAAGCATCTAACGGTTACTCCACCGTTACCAAATTTCTTCACTGAATGGTCGCTCTGATCATCATATCGAATGAGTGCTACCCAATCTGTATTGGTCTTTCTATTCAGAATGAATCCAATGCCTACCTGGTCAGCTTCTTGTAAGTTGCTCTACTCGGCTTGAGAGCATCTTCGCCAAGTCGCCTTACTTTGTCTTCTTCATAGCTTTCAAAATTGCCTTCAAACCACTCGACATGGCTATCCCCTTCAAACGCCAAGATATGGGTCGCCAAGCGGTCAAGGAAGAAGCGGTCATGCGAGATGACCACGGCACAGCCGGCAAAGCTTTCCAGCGCTTCTTCCAGTGCCGACAGTGTTTCCACATCGAGATCGTTGGTTGGCTCATCGAGCAACAAGACATTGCCGCCTTCTTTGAGCATTCGTGCCATATGAACGCGGTTACGCTCACCACCAGAAATCTGGCCTACCGCCTTTTGTTGGTCCGTTCCTTTGAAGTTAAAGGCACCAACATAGGCACGTGTCGACATTTCATGTTTGCCGAGCGTCATATAATCATGTCCGTCCGAAATGGCTTCCCAAACATTTTTCGACGGGTCGAGATCGTCTCGGCTCTGGTCAACATAACCGAGCTTCACGGTTTCACCGATTTCAACCTTGCCGCTATCAGGTTCTTCCTGACCAATCAGCATTTTGAACAAAGTTGACTTACCCGCACCGTTGGGACCAATTACGCCAACAATACCTCCGGGCGGCAGTGAGAAGCTCAGATCGTCAATGAGCAACTTATCGCCATAGCCTTTGGTCAAATTCTCGACATCGATCACCTTGCCACCCAGACGTTCGGGCGTCTGAATGAGAATTTGTGCCTTGCCGGGATCACGGCTTTCCTGAGCTTCCACCAGTTGGTCAAAGCTTTTGATACGTGCTTTCGATTTGGTTTGGCGGCCTTTGGGATTTTGTCGCATCCAGGCAAGCTCATCGTTAATTGCTTTCTGCTTGCCTTTGTCTTCGCGGGCTTCCTGCTGAAGCCGTTTGGCTTTCTTTTCCAGATAGAGAGAATAATTGCCTTCATAGACATAGTAACGACCGCGATCGAGCTCGAGCATCCAGTTGACAACATTGTCGAGGAAATAACGATCATGGGTTACCATGATCACATTGCCGGGATATTCGCGCAGATGGTTTTCGAGCCATGCGACCGATTCCGCATCCAAGTGGTTGGTCGGTTCATCCAGCAACAAGATGCTCGGTTTTTCGAGTAGCAGGCGGCAAAGCGCGACGCGGCGCTTCTCACCGCCCGACAGACTTTCAACGCTACTGTCGCCCGGAGGGCAACGAAGGGCTTCCATCGCTATTTCGAGCTGATTATCCAGCGTCCAGCCATCGACCGAATCGATCTTTTCCTGCAACACGCCCATTTCTTCCATCAGCGCGTCAAAATCTGCATCTTCAGGCGGGTCACCCATCAATTCGGTAATTTCATTGAAGCGACGGATGTGAACTGCAATTTCACCAACGCCATCCATAACATTTTCTTTAACGGTCTTGGTCGCGTCGAGCTCTGGCTCCTGCTCAAGGTAGCCAACCGTAATCCCCTCGCCTGCCCAAGCTTCTCCGGTAAAATCCTTATCCTGTCCGGCCATGATTTTCATCAATGTCGATTTACCCACGCCATTGGGGCCAACAATACCGATCTTGGCATCAGGATAGAATTGCAAATTTATGTTTTCGAGAACCGGTTTTTGCTTGTTCTGGTAGGTCTTGCTGAGACCTTTCATGACAAAACTATATTGAGCAGCCATCTGGCGGTAATCCTTGTCTTATTGTGCTGAAATTTGCGCTTCGCCTAGCGAAAGAGCGTCTGGTTCGCAAGAGAGCATTGGCAAAGCCATTTTAGAGCGTTAGTCAGACCGGCATGAGAAAATCCAATCTAATGCTCGCTGGCGTAACAACGCTTTTCTTTGCAACGCCTGGCCTTGCTGACAATCATGAACTGAAGTTGCTGCAGACAAAAGCACTAACAGACGAGTTGGCCTATGATATTGTTGAGGGTCTAACAACTGAAGTTGGACCACGACAGGCTGGTACCGAGGCCGAAGCCCGTGCACGAGATTGGTCGGTCAAGAAGCTCAATACGCTGGGCTTTCAAAATGTTCGCAATGAACCCTTCATGATGCCTACTTGGATACGCGGTGATGAAACTGCGGCGGTAACCTCGCCATTTTCGCAAAAACTACATGTTACGGCCCTGGGCAACAGTGCCAGTACGGGTCCGAACGGAATTGAAACCGAGGTAGCGTATTTTGACTCGTTGGCGGCAATGCAGGCCGTTCCCGATGGCAGCTTAGAAGGCAAGATCGCCTTTGTGACGCATAATATGCACAGAGCGCAGGATGGCTCCAGCTATTCCGCATTTGGACCAATTCGTTGGTTTGGCCCCAGCATCGCGTCAAAAAAGGGCGCCGCTGCCTATGTCATCAAATCAATTGGCACTGATTATCATCGCAATCCGCACACAGGAAGTACCGGCTTTGCAAAGGGCGTAAAACCCATCCCTGCTGGCGCTTTATCCTTGCCCGATGCAGACAATCTGGAACGGATGATCAAACTTGGTCAGAAATCAAACAGACCCGTGAAAATGAAATTGGTGCTGACACCAAAAGATATAGGCCAGCAAGAATCAGGCAATGTTATTGCGGAGGTCACGGGCAGTGATCCTTCCAAACCCATGATCCTGATCGCTTGTCACCTCGATAGCTGGGATCTGGCTACCGGCGCGTTTGATGATGCAGCTGGCTGCGGAATAATTACGGCTGCCGCAAAAAATATCATGGAGCATGGACGTCCATTGCGCACGATCCGCTTACTTTGGGCCGGGGCGGAAGAAGTCGGTATATGGGGTGGCAAAGCCTATCGTGATGCGCATCGTGACGAAGCACATGCGATTGCAATGGAATCGGATTTTGGTGCAGATAATATCTGGCGGGTTGAATTTACGCTGCCCGATAGTGCCAAAGACGTATCAAATAAAATTGCGGCCAGCTTGCTCAATCTCGGTATTGGTCGTTCTTCCGGTCAAGCTGGAGGCGGAGCTGATATTGGCCCAATTATAACCGATAGAAATTTGGCTATCATCGATCTGCAGCAGGATGGTTCGCGATATTTCGATCTGCATCATACGCCAGATGACACACTGGATAAAATAGATCCAGAGCAGCTCCAACAAAATGTTGCCGCCTGGACGACAGTGTTATCTATCATTGCCAATAGTGATGTAGATTTTACCATGCCACCGCTGGAGTAACACCATGAAGCCAATCGCTTTTATCATCCTTCCCATCGCCATGATGACCGCTTGCTCAGACCCAAATCTGAGTGACCTAGACGAAGGAGAATTGAAGGACATAGAAAGGCAGGTTGAAGAAGGTGCAAAATCGCTGACAGATGCGGCAGATGAAGCAGTGAAAGTGCTGGAAGAAGAAGTGCAGGCGGAACTGGATGAAGATGGAATTGGTGCAAACACTGAATCCCCCGCACCAGCGAGTAAGGAAGAAAGCGGGGAACAATGATCAAAGACTTTACTGGCGATCATATTCCCAATCAGTCAGGCCGCACTATCTTGGTTACTGGAGCCAATGCAGGTCTGGGTTTTGAAACAGCAAGGATGCTGGCTCGCAAAGGTGCCCGTGTCTTGCTCGGCTGTCGTTCAAAAGAACGTGCCGATAGCGCAATCGATGCGATCAAAGCCGAGCACCCAGACGCCGATCTGAATTTTATTGAACTTGATCAGGCATGTTTGTCGAGCATCAAAAAAGCCGCTGAAAAAGTAAACAAGGAGAAGCGTCTCGATGTCTTGGTAAATAATGCCGGCATTATGGGGCCGCCCTACGAGCTGACAAAAGACGGATTTGAATCACAGTTTGGCGTCAATCATCTTGGTACATTTGCATTGACCGGTTTGTTGCTTCCCAAACTGCAGGAATCCAAGAAATCGCGCATTGTTATTACCAGCAGCCTTGCTCACAAAGGAGGCAAGATCCACTTCGATGATATCAACGCTGAAAAGCGTTATAGTTCTTGGGAACGCTATGCACAAAGCAAGCTAGCCAATATTGTTCATGCTACTGAGCTCGACCGCCGATTGCGTGCTGCAGGCTCCGACACCATTGCTGTCTGTTGTCATCCAGGCATAGCGAGCACTGAACTGGCCAGGCACCTCCCTGCTCCAGCGCGTATATTCATGCCACTGGTTGGCCTGTTTTTAAATACGGCTGCACAAGGGGCGTGGGCTACACTGGCAGCCGGCGTTGGCAAAGGCGCAATTGGTGGCGGATATTATGGCCCGAGGGGTCTTGGTGAATGGTCTGGAAAAGTTGGCGAAGCATCACGAACAGGTCGCTCAAAGGATGAAGCGCTGGCGACAAAATTGTGGGATTTGTCGATCGAAATGACCGGCATTGATCCAGGAATCTGAATAGGTAACACCCGTTCGCGTCGGATCGAGATATGTTCTGGCCGTTCCGGAGCGTCTGCTTGGCTGTCTCGCAATCGAGCTTAGCAGGCACCTAACTTCAGCCAGTTATTGGAATGAAAGCCGTTTACCTATGAGCAGAGACGCGGATCAACACATTCTGGAAGTACAGCAGTTCAAACTTGGCACCTCCAATAGTCTTCTTATCCAGCCATCAAGAATGTCTTGCTTGTCGCGGGACAGAGCTTCTTGCTAGGCGGTGATGAGAAAGCGAAAATCAATATGCACAAATCTTTAACCCATCTCCAACGGCTTGAAGCAGAGAGCATCCACATCATGCGCGAAGTGGTTGCCGAAACGGAAAAACCGGTGATGCTCTATTCAGTGGGCAAAGATTCCGCCGTGATGTTGCATGTTGCCCGCAAGGCTTTTTACCCCAGTCCTCCGCCCTTTCCATTGCTGCATGTCGACACGACTTGGAAATTCCAAGACATGTACAGGATGCGTGATACAGTCGCCGCAGAAGCGGGAATGGAATTGCTCGTGCATCAAAACCCGGAAGCTGCAGAAAAAGGCATTAATCCGTTTGATCATGGCTCTATTCACACCGATATGTGGAAAACACAGGGCCTGAAGCAGGCACTGGATCATTATGGTTTTGATGCCGCTTTTGGCGGCGCAAGGCGAGACGAGGAGAAAAGCCGTGCCAAAGAGCGCATTTTCTCATTCCGAACGGCCAGCCATGGATGGGACCCCAAAAACCAAAGGCCGGAAATCTGGAACCTGTATAACGCAAAAAAAGCCAAGGATGAGAGTATCAGGGTATTTCCCCTTTCCAACTGGACCGAGCTTGATATCTGGCAGTATATTCATCTCGAGAATATCGATATTGTACCGCTTTACTACAGCGCAAAACGACCGACCGTAGAACGTGATGGCCTGTTATTGATGGTTGACGATGAACGGTTTCGATTGGAACCAGGCGAAGAGCCAGTCGAACGATCAATACGTTTCCGCACGCTGGGCTGCTATCCCTTGACCGGCGCTGTTGAAAGCGAAGCCGCGACACTTCCGGAGATTATTCAGGAAATGCTGCTGACGACCACGTCGGAACGACAAGGCCGTGCGATTGATAAGGATGATGGCGACGCCAGCATGGAGAAGAAAAAGCAGGAGGGGTATTTCTAATGACCTATTCCGAAGAAAATGGCTCAGTCTATAAAACCGACACTCTGATCGCAGAGGATATCGATGCCTATCTCGAACAGCATCAGCACAAGGAAATGCTGCGCTTCATCACCTGTGGAAGCGTAGACGATGGCAAATCGACACTAATCGGGCGGCTGTTATATGACAGCCAGATGATTTTTGAAGATCAGCTCGCATCGCTCGAAAAAGACAGCAAAAAAGTCGGTACACAAGGGCAAGATATCGATTTCGCATTGCTGGTGGACGGTTTAGCCGCAGAGCGCGAGCAAGGCATCACGATTGATGTTGCTTACCGGTTTTTCTCCACAGAGAAACGCAAGTTCATCGTCGCCGACTGCCCCGGACATGAACAATATACCCGCAACATGGTCACTGGCGCATCAACCGCTGACTTGGCAATAATTCTGATTGATGCCCGCAAGGGTGTGCTCACGCAAACCCGTCGCCATAGCTATATCACCAATCTGCTGGGCATTCGCAATATTGTGCTTGCCGTGAACAAGATGGATTTGGTTGGATATGATCAAAAGGTCTTCGACGACATCGTTGCAGATTATCAGAAATTTGCAGATGAGATTGGTATCGAGAATTTCGTTGCCATGCCTATCTCGGGTTTCAAAGGCGACAATATTGCCTCCCTTTCCGACAATACACCTTGGTATCAAACAGGGAATTATGGGGGCCAGCCACTTATTGAGCATCTCGAAAATGTAGAGCTGGATAACAGCCGCAACCAGAACAAACCGTTCCGCATGGCTGTGCAGTGGGTCAATCGCCCCAATCTTGATTTCCGCGGATTTTCTGGCCTTATTTCAGCGGGCAGCGTCAAACCGGGCGATCCGGTTCGCATTCTACCGGCAGGGAAGAATACAACTGTATCGAAAATCGTCAGCTTTGACGGCGAACTGGATCAGGCCGTTGCCGGCCAATCGGTTACGATCTGTCTGGCCGATGAAATTGACTGCTCTCGCGGCGGTGTCATTACAACAGCCGATGATCCTCCGGAAAGCGCCGATCAGTTTGAAGCATCCATCGTCTGGATGGACGATGAGGCACTGACAGTTGGTCGCTCCTACTGGTTAAAACTCGGGCCGCAGATGGTTTCTGCCACGGTGCAGGAACCCAAATATACCGTCAATGTGAACACGATGGAACAACTGGCGGCAAAGACATTGGAGCTCAATGAAATCGGAGTCGCACAGATTACCGCCGAGAAGCCGTTGATTTTTGAAAGCTATAGTGAAAATCAGGCGCTGGGCGGGTTCATCCTGATTGACAAGATGACCAATGCAACTGTTGGAGCCGGCATGCTTCACTTCTCGCTGCGCCGAGCGCAAAACGTGCATTGGCAGGAAACGGATATCACACGTGAAGCCCGCGCCAGTTTGAAAAACCAGAAACCGGCTGTGCTATGGTTCACCGGATTATCTGGTTCAGGCAAATCGACAATTGCCAATCTTGTTGAGAAAAAACTGTACCGGATGAATCGCCACACATTCCTGCTCGACGGCGACAATGTGAGACATGGTCTTAACAAGGATTTGGGCTTTACCGATGCCGACCGGATAGAGAATATTCGACGGGTAGGTGAAGTTTCGAGATTGTTGACCGATTCCGGACAGATCGTCATTACCGCATTTATTTCACCTTTTCGGGCGGAACGGGAAATGGTGCGCAATATGATCGCGGACGGAGAATTCATGGAAGTGTTTGTTGATACACCGCTATCGGTCGCCGAAGAACGCGATGTAAAAGGCCTCTACAAAAAGGCGCGGTCGGGGCAGTTGAAGAATTTCACCGGTATTGATAGCCCCTATGAAACACCCGAAAACCCTGAAATTCGCATTGATACAACCAAAATGACACCGGATGAGGCAGCAGATGTTATCGTTGAGAAGTTGCTGGGATGAACAGTAAATTGAGTGACGAGCAAATCGCCGAAACCCTGGCTACCGAGGCCGGTAAAATTCTGCTCGACTTGCAAAAGTCAGGTAAGTTTAGCGGCAAGGCACTGGGAAAAGCGGGCGACGAAGCGGCCAACCAGTATTTGATGGCGGAGCTTGCGTTAGTCCGCCCTCATGACGCTTTTCTTTCCGAAGAAGAGAAAGATGATCAGGCCCGCCTCAATGCGGACCGCGTTTGGATCATCGATCCTTTGGATGGAACGCGCGAATATAGCGAAGGCAGGGATGATTGGGCTGTCCATGTGGCTCTGGCGATTAACGGCATTCCGGCGGTAGGCGCAGTGGCGCTACCTGGTATGGACAAGACACTGACATCGGGAAAACCAACGCAATTTCCGGCAGCTAATGAGCCCGCAAAAATGCTGGTTAGCCGGACAAGACCGGCCAAAGAAGCGGTTGCCGTAGCGGGCACCATGGGCGCTGAATTGCTGCCTATGGGCTCGGCTGGTGCCAAAGCCATGGCGGTCGTTCGCGGGGAAGCAGATATCTATCTCCATAGTGGCGGCCAATATGAATGGGATAATTGCGCACCCGTTGCCGTTGCTTTGGCTGCTGGATTTCATTGTTCCAGGATTGATGGCTCGGACATAGTCTATAATCAGTCTAACCCTTATTTGCCGGACCTTTTGATCTGTCGTAAAGAACTGGCCGATCAAGCACTGGAGCTGGTCGCAGCAATGGGCGAATGAAAAAATTACTGATCAGCATCGTAGCTTTCATCGGATTGATTGCTGCGGGGTTGTTCGTCATACGCCAGACTCAGGGATGGAATGATGGTATGGCGCATTCCCGGTCGGAAATTCATGCCGCGGTACTGGATGACAAAATCTATGTAGCCGGTGGGATTGGACTGTTTCGCGTTCTCGACAGCTGTGAGTCTTTCCATATTCAATCCAAGAGCTGGGCTGATTGTGCGCCCCTACCCCGACCACTTCATCATGTCGCGATGGCTGCTGATAACAAAAGCATCTTTGCGTCGGGCGGCTATATTGCCCTGCCCTTTGAGCTGGATGAAGAGGCAAGTTTGTTCGCACTGGATCCATCGAAAGGTGGCTGGAAAGAACTATCCAAATTACCGCATCCCATTGGCCAGCATGCGATGATTCACAAGGGCGGCAAACTCTATTTGATCGGCGGTCAAAATGGATCGAAGGATCTGGCAACTCTCTGGTCTTATGATCTATCTGCAAAGCAATGGACCGCGCTGACACCAATGCCCACAGCACGCCATTCCCATGCAATCGCTGTGTCGGATCAAAAACTCTATGTTTCCGGCGGTCGCAGCGCCGCATTGGGTTCCGAAATCGCTATTGTTGAGGTCTATGATTTTAACAGCGACAGCTGGAAAACCCTTCCCAAAATGCCCCACGGCCGAGGTGGACATGGTTCCTTTGTCAGAGCCGGTAAGCTGCATGTGTTCGGCGGAGAATCGCTCAGCCAAGGTAAAGTTCTTGCCAGCCATGACATATTGGATTTGCAATCAGCAACTTGGACAACTGGTCCGGAATTGGCGCTCCCTCGCCACGGTTTTGCGGTCGGCGATAATGGAACCGGCGGTGTTACAATCCTCGGTGGCGGGGCGTACCCGGGGTTGCAGACCATCTACTCCGTTACTGGAACCACACAGACATTGACGCCTTAGCCTAGGCTATTGTGCATGCTGTTTCTTGATTTTTTTGGCAAGTGACCATTTGTGCACCTCGGTCGGTCCATCGTAGACGCGAAAAGCGCGCACTTCGCGGAATATCTGTTCAACCACGGTATCACGACTGACGCCTGTTCCGCCCATCACCTGTACGCAGCGATCCGCAATGCGGAACAACGCCTCTGAAACCGCAACTTTTGCCATTGAACTCTCGGTGCCGCCTTGCGCGCCGCTGTCCAGAACGCTGGCGCACCAATCGATCATCAACTCAGATTGCTTAAGATCGATCTGATTCTCCGCCAGCATAAAACCAACACCTTCATGGTCCACAAGTGGTTTGCCAAAGGCATGACGGCGGCAAGCATAATCACTGGCAATTTCATGAGCCCGGTCACAACAGCCTAGCCAACGCATACAGTGAGTTAGCCGTGCAGGAGCCAAACGTACCTGCGCATATTTGAAGCCTTCGCCGCTCTCTCCCAACATCTGATCGGCGGGAACGCGCAGATTATCGATCGTGATAACGGAATGGCTTCCCGGCATTGAGCTGTCAATCGTATCGAGGACACGGTCAATTTTTATGGCAGGATCCGGAAGATCCACAAGAAACATACAGGCGCCGTCATCTGACTTGGCCATGATTATTCCGACCTTGGCGCCTTTTGCACCCGTAATAAACGCCTTTCGGCCATTGATAACCCAGTGATTACCATCGAGCTTGGCCGTGGTCTGCATCATCATGGGATCGGACCCTGCCCCATTTTCTTCCGCCGGTTCGGTCATAAAAAAAGCCGAACGTGCCTCTCCAGACACCAGCGGCGCCAGAAATCGTTCTTTTTGTTCTGGTGAAGCACATTTTCCGAGAAGGAACATATTGCCTTCATCAGGAGCAAACACATTTACTGCCAATGGACCAAGAGGAGAAAGCCCTGATTTCCGTAAAATTTGCGCGGTATCAAGATGAGAGACATGGCTTCCATCATCACGGATATGCGGGGTTAGCAATCCTTCTTCTTGCGCCAGCCCGCGCATTTCCTGCACCAGCTCATCGGTCGGGCCATGGTCTTCACAGCGAGGATCGCCTTCGAAAGGAATGATCTTTTCCCGGACAAAGGTTTCAACTCTATCGGCAAGTTCCCTGCCTTCTGCCGTCACGTTGTTGTTCATAAATTGTCCTTTTGTGCTGTGTATCTAAATTTCTAATCCAAAAAACCCAATTGGCTTAGCCATAGTTTCAACCTTTCGTAACCTCTCAAATAAGCGGAAGATATCGAGTCTTTCCTACAGATAACCAAATAGGTTAGTCAGAATATATCTTTCACAAATAAGGTAGCTTCTGATGAGTATTGATACACTGATTGACAATGTCATCGCCATTGAAGGCGACTATTCCAATCATCCGGCAGACCGTGGCGGTCCAACTCGCTGGGGTGTAACCGAAGCAGTTGCTCGTGCCCATGGCTATTCCGGTGACATGCGGCGCTTTCCGCGAAGCGAGGCCGCTGCAATCTATAAACGCAAATATTGGAGCCGCCCTGGATTCGACAAAATCAACAAATATGAGCCGGGACTGGCCGAAGAGATGTTCGACACGGGTATCAATATGGGACCCGGGATCGCCACCGGATTCCTGCAACGGGCGCTGAACGTCCTTAATCGCAATGGTCGTGACTTTCCCGATATCGCGGTGGATCGCAAAATTGGTGGCCAGACGCTGCGTGCGCTTGAAGCCTATTTGAACAAACGTGGTTCAAATGGCGAAGCGGTACTTTTGAAGGCAGTCGAATCGCTTCAGGGTGCACGGTACATAAAATTGGCAGAGAAAAGACGGGCCAACGAAGCCTTTGTCTATGGCTGGCTTGCCAATCGCATCGGTTGATCTCCTGCCCAATCCAATTTTCCTTAATCCTGTGCATATTGAAAACATCATGTGCCGACCGAAACAAAAGGATCATCTATGTCACTCATCACCGCCCTGATCGGGCCTGTTGCCAAAATCATCGACAAAATCATCCCCGACAAAGAAGCCCGGAATCGCGCTAAGCTGGAGCTGCTCAAACTGGAAGGAAGTCAGGAACTTGAAGAAGTCCGCGTGCAAATGTCGGCAATACTCGCAGAGGCACAGTCCACCGATCCATGGACTAGTCGGGCGCGTCCCACCTTTCTTTACGTTATGTATCTCCTGTTGCTTTGGTCGATCCCCATGGGATTGATTGCAGCCGCACGTCCAGAAGCGGCACGCAACATTGCCGAAGGTATGAACGCCTATCTGACTGGCATCCCGGAACCACTTTATGCGTTATTTGGCACCGGGTATCTCGGCTATACCATCACCCGACAATGGGGAAAGATTCGCGGCGTAGACAAATAATGTTTGAAAGCCCGAGTTGCGCAACAAAATTACAAATTTTGCCAAATTTGCCTTTTCCGCAAACTAAGGTTTCTAACCGATTAACGCAATATTTACGAAATAGGCTTGCCTTGTCCACCTATTTGCGAATAAAGGTGCAAGTCTAGTTCATCCAAAGGGGATAAGATTAAATGACTACCGAAACAAATTTCCGCAAAATGCTGGCTGTTGCCGGCGGTCTTGCGCTTGCCGTTCCTGCTCTTTCTGCATGTGCAGAACAAGCTGAAGATGCTGCAGAAGCTGCTGAATGTGCTGCTGAAGATGCTGCATGTGCTGCTGGCGAAGCTGCTTGTGCCGCTGAATGTGCTGCTGGTGATGCCGCATGTGCCGCCGCTTGTGCTGCTGAAGGTGCTGCATGTGCCGCTGGTGATGCCGCATGTGCTGCTGCAGACGCTGCCGGTGACGCTGCTTGCGCCGCTGCAGACGCTGCTTGCGCTGCTACTGAGTAATATCTCAGTACATAGCATTGGAAAATGCGTTAGAAAGGCTGTTTGAGCTAACAAGCCAAATAGCTAAGGAGGGCGTCTCGCTAGTACCCAGAGTGGTACCGGCGGACGCCCCTTTCGTTCAATATGATCATTATCCCAAAGGGGATTGTATCGCGCCCGGTAACAAGTCGCGATGGTTTTACCATGCACATAAGCCGGAAGAGCGTGAAGAAGGCGAACATGGCCATTTTCACATGTTCCTGCCGCTTGAGATGTTTGATGGTGAAGACACCTATTACCAACCGCCAGCAAAACTGCCCAATGGCAAGAAAACACAAGGCGTCGTTCACTTTGGAGCATTGAGTTTCGGCTTGGATGGTATGCCGATGACATGGTTTACCACGAACTACTGGGTTACTTACGAATTCATGATGCCAGCAACCGCTATTGCAGCCCAGTTAAAAAACTATGATATGACCAATGCACCAGGCGATCCGCTGGTCAACGACTGGCTTACCGCAGCTGTCCGTCAATTCCATGATCCGATTATTGATATGTTGCATGAACGCGATGCGTTGATGATGGAAAAGAAGCAGGAACTGGGTAGCGCTGTTTTTGAAAACAAGACCGTTGAAATTACATCTCGTCGGCCATTTGACCTATAAATAAATGGTGCGCCTAGGAGGAGAAACTTCGAACGCGCTTTTTGATACTTTATCAGAGTGGAATGACCATCTCAAGCATACAGACCTGGAAGGAATTGACGGACCGAACCCATGATTGGGCCGGTCGAAGAGGCGTTTGGAAAAGCCGCTAAACGCCCTCCTGAAAAGGCTAAGAAGGAATATGCAAAGCCAATATCGGTGCGTTTCACTGAACAGGAACGTGAAGAGTTGGAACGCAAAGCCGGTGATCTAACGCTTAGTTCCTATATCCGCTCCCGATGTGTCGGCGATGCTGCCCCTGCTCACAGAACCAGAGGAAAACGCCCGATAAAGGATCAAGAAGCACTTGGACGGGTTCTGGGTGCGTTGGGACAATCACGTCTGTCCAATAACGTCAACCAGCTTGCAAAGGCCGTGAACAATGGAACATTGGGCCTGCAGAAGGATACTGAAGCTGAATTACTGAAAGCGGCCTATGATATTGCCTATATTCGGCTGACTTTGATCAAAGCCTTGGGACTGGCAGGCGAATCATGATCTTTGTCGGCAATTCACGCGGCAATGGTCAGAATCTGGCTCAGCATTTGATGAGCAGCGAAAATGAGCATGTCACCCTGCATGAGATATCTGGCTTTGCCAGTGATAATCTATCTGGTGCTCTCAAAGAAGCAGAAGCCATATCTAAAGGTACTAAGTGTAAGAAATATCTCTATTCACTCAGTCTCAACCCTCCCTCAAAGGAAAGGGTTGAAACTGAAGTGTTTCTGGATGCCATTGCCAAGGTAGAACAAAAACTAGGCATTGAAGGCCAACCCAGAGCCATCGTTTTCCATGAGAAGGAAAACCGGCGTCATTGTCACGTAGTATGGAGCCGCATTGATACCGAGGCCATGAAGGCTATCGAAATGGTGTACCCCAAACGCAAGCTCATGGATCTATCGAAAGACTTATTTCTGGAACATGGTTGGGAAATGCCGAAGGGCATGATCAATCCGAAATATCGCGATCCCAAAAACTTCACCCTCGAACAATGGCAACAGGCCAAACGTATCGGTCAAGACCCGAGAGAGATGAAGGCGATCTTCCAATCGTGCTGGAAGCAATCAGATGACAAACGGTCTTTTGCCAATGCACTTAAGGAACACGGCCTCATGATCGCAAAAGGTGACCGGCGGGGATATGTGGCCACCGATATCAATGGTGAAGTCTACGCAATTGCCAGATGGGCGAGTGTCAAAACCAAAGATGTTAGAGCAAGGCTTGGTGATAACAAAGTCTTCCCGCCAATAGAACAAGCGCAGTCCCAAATCGCCAAATTGATATCTCCTGCTGTTGAACGATTGAAACAGCAGGAGTCCGAAAAGCACAATCGCCTAAAAAAACAGTCGGAAGGGATGCTCTGGAGACTTGCCGACAAACACGGACAGGAGCGCAAGTCCCTTGTTACCAGGCAGCAACGGCGCGAAATCAAAGAAATTCGGATACGACAGGAACGATATAACATGGGCTTACGCGGGTTGTTTGACCGTATCACAGGTGCACATAATAAAACTAAGAAGCAAAATGAGCTGGAAGCACATAAGGCTGCTAAGCGGGATCAGAAACAGCGAGATGATTTGATTTTCAAACATATGGAGCAAAGAAGGCAGTTAGCTCTTAGAACTGGGAATGCATTGGAGAAAAGCAGAACTGTCAAAATGAAGCTATCTCAAGACCTGAGTCGTTTCAAAAAACTCACAAACGACCGTGAGTTTACCCGCTGAATTCGATTTGCAAATAGGAAGCGAAACCCCTTTTTCAGTACAATTTAACACCGTTCCTCTTGATGCAGTATGTGTTTATTATCGGTATGCCGGATCGCATTTTAATGCCGATTGAATAATCGGGATTATAGTAAGTTGGTTGGGTGTAAAGAACGCTGGTATTGTTTGCTAGTTCCGCTGTTTTGGACGCATATAATGCCATCGCAAGGGAAACGGGTTTAGGGCCGAATGGCGCCAGGCTAAGAACGGTTTCTCCATGTTCTCCAACGCCAGATATAGTATCAAAAACCTCTGGTACATTCATCGCGTCAACTCGTCTTATGTCCAACCGCAGATTTTCCGAGTTTGGGAAAATTTGATGAATAAATTTCCAATTTTTGGTGTTCCGGTCGGGCTGCGTAGGGAAAGGAAGCAGAAATACAGTCGTTCCTTCATTAAATTCACCTGATTCGGCCAGGCCAGGCAAGCCTAAAGGCTCATAACCGATTCCTACCACGATTTTATCTGGGCTCGGTGTGCCTAGTTTTGCCCTGAAACCCGGCAAGACCTCCCAAGGTTCCGGATTGCCAGCAAGATTGTCATCACAGTACTGTTCGGGCTCCGCGTAAGTTACAATTATATTGTTGAAACCGTGATCCCATTGAAG
>Ga0316204_10004348_pt1 | contig 25607 bp, 22 predicted proteins | sample 6monrhotite_MG_2_FD_205661 | JGI IMG/M metagenome (GOLD analysis project Ga0316204, IMG submission 205661) | Microbial mat bacterial communities from mineral coupon in-situ incubated in ocean water Damariscotta River, Maine, United States -... | ecosystem: Environmental > Aquatic > Marine >...
GCGGAACTCGCGTATATCCCGACCCCTGCTACGCAGGCTCGGTTCCGCCAACTTGGAGGTGTGAGCGCTCCCTTGCTTCGCAAGGGGCGGGATAGCTGTGTTTCTGTCTTCCGCTCCGCGGAATGAGCCTCGCTTCGCTCGGCGTCGCGATCTTCGCTCGCGGAACTCGCGTATATCCCGACCCCTGCTACGCAGGCTCGGTTCCGCCACCTTGGAGGTGTGAGCGCTCTATCTCTGTATTCCGCTCCGCGGAATGAGCCTCGCTTCGCTCGGCGTCGCGATCTTCGCTCGCGGAACTCGCGTATATCCCGACCCCTGCTACGCAGGCTCGGTTCCGCCACCTTGGAGGTGTGAGCGCTCCCTTGCTTCGCAAGGGGCTGGATAGCTCGCTTCCTCCCGGGTTGGAGGGGTGAGCGCTCCCTTGCTTCGCAAGGGGCTGGATTCGCGGAGTGAGGCGTTTGGCCAGCCCGCTTGGAGCGGGCTGGCGTTGGCCCTCCCTAGCGGACGACCTTCTTGCGGAACTCGGTGTCGCTGACGGCCAGGACTCGGTTCTTCTTGGTGTCGATCAGGCGAAGGTTGAACTGGAAGTCGTGCTGACGCACGTCACCCTGGTCAATGGTCAGGTCTTGGATCTCGCCCTGAATCACGAGGCCCGTCGCGTCTTCGTCGCCCTCGAGGTTTTGGGTCGTCCCGCCGCTCTGGCTGTAGTCGCGTTCGCCTGAGACGGCTTGGTGATCGTGGGCGTCGCTAACGAGGAACACGATTCCTTGCTCGACCAGCGCGTTGCTGACCTTGTTCTTGAGGATCTGGACGTCGAAGCGGACGCGGGTCCGATTCTGAATGTTGTGGATCCGGACCTGCGGCTTGTGGGGCGGCTCGGGGGTCATCACGATGTAGCTGGCCCAGCCCTGGGCGTTGAGGCGCGAGAGCTTCGCCATGAAGTCCTCGACAGCGGGCTTGATCTCATGCCAGTTGATCGAGTCGGCGTCAATGACTCCGCGAGCCTCGGGGTCCTCGTCGGTGTGGGTGGGTCCGCTGCAGCCAGCGAAGGTGGCGGTCAGGGCCAGGGCGGCAAAGGCGTGGATCGAACGCTTCATGGTTCCTCCTCGGATATTGGGGTGTGGTGAGGCGTGGCCTCGTTGGTTCTCGTTACTTGGCTTCGCCTGCGTGATAGCGGAGCTCGTATTTTCCGATCACCGCCAAGGGGCCCGGCGCGCGCCCTTCGACTTTTTGTTCTTCGAGGGCGTTGACGAAGATCGTCTTCCAGCCTCGGTTGGACTTGATGGGGTAGCCCTGAGCGTCCTCCCAGCTCCAGCGGCCCTCGAGGGTCTGCTTGATGTCGAGCCGGCTCTTGAGGACGACGTAGGTCGAGAGGAGCTTGTCCTCGTAGAGGACCGCGCCGCCGCCAATGATCTCGCAGTCGCTGTGGAGCCCGCTGTTTTGGACCTCGATCTGGCTCGAGACCTCAGGGGCGACCGTAATGCTGTTTGCGGCCGCGCTCGCGCAGCCGCTGAAGAGGAGCGGGAGCAGGAGGAGGAAGGAGAGGCGGAGAAGGGGTGACGCGTTCATGAATGAGGTCCTCACTTACTTGGGCGGCTCGGGGGCCGCGGGCTCAGGCATAGGCTCGGGCGAAGGATCGTAGGACTCGTGGCCGAGGTCGGCGAAGACCCGAGTCCCGAGCGAACGAGCGCTGATCATGCGGTGTTGTCCAGCAGCGACGCGGATCGTGCCGAGGTCTTCAGACCCGATCGAAGCGCCGGTCTCGTCGAGGAGGATCACCCTGGCTGGGTAGTCACCCTCGGGCAAGTAGGCCCGGGTCACGATCATGCGCTTGGGCAAGGTCCGCCAGCAGCGGAGGTCTGCTTGCTCGCTGACGACGTTCCAGACCGAGGCGCCGACGGTCCACGCCAAGGCGCCAGCCTGGGCTCCGATCGAGTTGCTGCTGTTCGCGATCACGGCCCGACCGCCCTCTTGGAGGCCGATCTTGACGGCCAGGCGAATGATCTGGCGCGCGATCATGAGCGGGAGGCGATCGCGGTGGTATTGGAAGGCGACCTCCTGGACGTCGGTCAGGCAGGCGGCCTCGTGGCGCTCGCCGCCGATCTCGAGGATCGCCCCCGAGACGCGGTTTGGCGTCGGCTCGTAGATCGGCATGGCGAAGGCCGCAGCGCCGCTGAAGGTCGGGAAGATCATCTTGAACTGGCGCTTCTTGGGCGCCGTCCCAGCCTCGAGGAAGAGGGACACCGAGCCTGCGCCCTGAGGGATTGGGCCCAAGCCCGCCTTCTCGCGGATCGCCTTGGCTCCCTGGGGGTCACCTGAGAGCCGGGTCAGACGCGCTAGGTCCTGCGCAACGAAGGGCACGTCGCCGAAGATATCGGCCACCCACTTGAGGTCGATCAGGGCTGAGTTGTAGTCGGCTTGTCGGGTGGCGACGGCGTCGCGGAGCCAAGCTGAGAGGTAGCGCACGTAGCGCATGTCGTAGACGGCCTCAGGCGTCTGGAGCTCAGCCTGATTCTCGTAGGTGTAGGCCTTCTGCATCTCGGCCTCGACCTCCTTGGGATCGAAGCCCTCCCCGCTAGCGGTCTGCTCGTTGGCTTCGGCCTGGGTCGTGCGCAGCTCCTCGTCGTAGAGCTTGCGCGCCTTATCCTGAATGTCGTAGCAGCGCAGGACCTCTGTGATGACGCCGTCGCGGTTCCCGGAGAGGTAGGCGTTCTTGGCCTGGTAGGCCTGGAGGAGGATCTGCTCGAAGACCTCACCCTCGTAGGGCGCCGTCTTCTCGTTGACCAGGATCCGCCCGATCTGCTGGGTAATGTTCGCGGCGTCGAGGAGGGCTCGATCCTGATACTCGACCACGCGCCGGTAGGCTGCGTCGAGGAGCTGGAAGCTCTCGGGGTAGGACTGCCCGACGTGGGCCGACATGCCGGCCTCGAGGCGCCAGAGCAGGCTGTCGTTGATGTCGTCGAGGTGCTCGCTGTATTTCTTGGTGGCGGTGTCGAAGTCACCTGCCATGAAGGCGTCGCGCGCTTCCCGGCTGGCCTCGTTGTAGTCGCCGAACACGGTGCAACCGTTGGCGAAGGGCAGGAGCAGGAGCGCGAGGCAGGACAGGCCACGGCGCCAGCGAGCGCAGGAGGTTCTCACGTGGATGTGGGCTCTGGTTGCAGCGGGTGAAGCGGAGGAGAGGGAGCGGACACGCTAGAGGCGGGCAGGGGAGTAAAGCCCTCTCGCTTCACCCTCCGATTCGAGGGCGCATTCTACAGGCCAAAGCCTGGAGACGAAGCCCATCTCGGACCTTCGGGGGCCTCGCGGGGGGACGGCGCCCTGCGCGGACTTATTCAGCAGGGAATCCCCGCCTTCTTCGTCGGGTCGTCCCCTGCCTGCGCCTTGATCTCGCAGACTTTCAGCCCAGACGAGCTGGAGAGACTGGGCGATTCGTCGGGGCTAGCGGGAGGGGGCCTGGTTCGTCGCGAGCAGGCGAGCCAGGGTCGGCCGACCGGGGTGGTCACGGCAGGCGGGGTCCTCACGGAGTCGGTCCGCTGAGTCGCGGAGGAGGATCGGGCTCGGGAAGCGGGCGAAGAGCGCCCGGCGCAAGATCTCCTCGCGGCGGGGGTCGTCCTTCGCCCAAGCAGCGACCTCGCAGGCTGCCTCGAGGTCCACCGCTTCGAGCTTGCTCAGGAGACGGTCTGCGACGCCGGGTCGCGTCGAGAGGTTCGCCTGGCGAGGGGCGCTCTGGCCGGGGCGAGGACGCGAGCTGCGCCAGTTAGCGCTCTGCGCCGGAGCCGGAGCTCCAGAGGCTCGCTCTCTCGTGAGGGAAGCGCTCGAGCGTCCGCGTCGGCTGCGCACGATCACAGGGGCTCCAGGGGTGGGGGCGCCGCTGGCGTTCGGCGCGGGGTAGGACTCGCGCTCGACGTAGACGGGGCGCTCGACGACCACGGGGCGCTCGACGACCACGGGGCGCTCGACGACTACTGGACGGTCCACGTAGACGACCCGGGGGGGAGCGGACCAGCGCTGGCGGTAGCGCACGCCAGGGCCACGGTATTCGTAGCCGCGCCCCGTGTAGCGACCGCGACCGCTCTGGATCGTGACCGAGCCGCCAGGGACTCGAGTCCGAACGGTCGTCCGAGGCGCTCGGTAAGTCGGCGTGGGACAAACGGGGTTCTGGCGGCGAGGGGTGTAGGTCACGCGCGGTCCGCGAGGCCCGGTCCGAAAGCTCACGCCGCCTCGCCGAGAGTTCCGCCGGGAGTTCCGCCGGGAGTTCGAGCGATAGGTGGGGTAGGAGGGATAGCTGCCCACGCGGCGAGAGGCCCGGCGCGGCGTGTTGTAGGAGCGCCGGGGCGTGGAGCGCGAGCTGGGGACGCCACCCCGCTGGACGCGCGAGCTGCCGCCGACCCGGGCGCGATAGGTCCAGCCCGCTCCGCTGCGGTTGTTGGTGCGCCAGCCGGAGCGGCCGCCGCGGGACTGAGCGTAGGCCGCAGGGGCCGCGGCGAGGAGGAGGAGGCTCAGGACGAAGGCGCTTCGCATGCCTCAAGGGTGGCGGATGGGTGGAGTTCGGTCAAGCGCTGCTCTGGCTCCTTATCTAAAGGGAGGTGAGCAGCGCTCGCGGCCGCGCCCTGGAGGGTCGCCTCCAAACGCAAGAACGCCCGCCGCGCGTGAGCGAGGCGGGCGTCTTGTGCGAGCGAAAGCTCGGGGCGCTTAGCCCTCGTCGACCCTGCGGGCAGCCTCCATGAGGAGCGAGCCCATGGGCATCGTGATGTTGACCTCTTCCTCGGCCACTTCGCCCTTGAAGCTGAACTGGCCGTTCTTGAAGTGGATCAACTTGTAGATCGCCTCGGGACCCTCTTCGCCTTCGCACTCGCCGTAGGTCGGCTTGCCGTTTTGGACCACGACCATGCCGTCGCCGTCGCTGCCGAACACCTCGAGGGTCCCGGTCTTGGCGTTGAACTCTAGGGTCTGGAGGAGCTCTGTCAGGTTGATCTGGTCGAGCCGACCCGCCATGGCGTCCGCCAACATTGGCTGAGTCACGTCGGGCATCATTCCGCCGCCGCCGTCTGAGGCGGCCTCGGCCTCACGCTCCTTGCGGGCTTGGGCCTGCGAGCGGAAGGTGCAGAGGAAGGGACCGAATTCGATCTCGTCCCCGTGCTCGAGGCGGTGCTCGCCCTTGGTCCGCTTGCCGTTGACCAAGGTCCCGTTCTGGGAGCCGAGGTCCTTCAGGCTGGGCCACTTGTCCTCACCCCAGACCATCTCCGCGTGCTTACGCGAGACGCGCTGACTCGGGATCGTGAGGTTGCAGTCGTCCGCGCGACCGACCACGAAGGGACGGCCGGGGAAGAGCGCCAAGGGCTTGGCGCCGACCCGCTCCAGGAAGAAGGGCGGCGGAGCTCGGCGCCCAGGCGGCGGAGGCCGGCGTGGGCCGCCGGGACGCGGACCGCCTCCTGCGCTCGGAGGCGGAGGACGACGCCCGCCGGGCGGAGGCGGAGGCCTGCGACCGCTGGGCGGCCTGCGGCCGGGGGGTGGGGGTGGGGGACGACGTCCGGGGGGAGGCTGATTCACTGCCAACGACTCCTAGTGCTGCGAAGATAGCTCGCGAGGGTCGCTCGAGCCACCCGCCCTCGCGCTCGAGTTGTTCTCGACCCCTGATCGCCGCTCTCAAAGCCCCCCCCTGACTCAAGCCCTTATGCTGGCGCGAATTGAGCGAGCCCGCCCCAAACTCGGATTCCCAGGAACCGGCGCGCCCCCCCAGGGGTGAGAGCGCCGGGAGCGGTTCCATGGCCGCGGTTTCTGCCAGCGCCCTCAGCGACGAGCAACTGATGCTCAGGTGCAGAGGGGCTGAGACCGAGATCGCGCGGGCCATTGTGGGCGAGCTGGCACGTCGCCACCTCGAACGCCTGGCTGGCTTCTTGTTCGGTCTCACTGGAGATCGTTCAGGGGCCCTAGACCTCGCCCAAGAAGCCTTCGTGCGGGTTTTCCGCCACCGAGACCGATACAAGGAGATCGCGCGCTTTTCGACTTGGCTCTACACCATTGGCCGCAACCTGGCCCTCAACGAGATTCGCAACCGCAAGAAGCGCCCGGACAGCTCTGGCTCGCTGCGCGGTTCCCTCGACGACTCAGGCGAGAGCGATCCCCTCAACCGATTCGCGGGTGAGGGCGTCAGCCCCGCCCAGGCTGTCGAGGCCTCAGAGCTCCAGGTCCTCGTGCGGCGCGCGATCGAGACCCTGCCCGAGCACTATCGGGCTCCCGTGATCCTGTGCGACATAGAAGAAAGACCCTACGCGGAAGCTGCCGAGATCCTCGGCGTCCCCATCGGTACGATCCGATCGCGGCTCTCGCGGGCGCGTGCTCAGCTCGAGCGAACCTTGCGCCCCCAGCTCAGCGGCTACGTGGCCCAGGACGGTGCCTCGTGAGCGGAGCCCAATCATGAGTTCGCAAGGAGACTCAGCTGGGCTGGGGAGCGGAGCTGAAGGCGGGCCCGACGAGATGCCGGAGTTCCAGAGCTCTGACGAGCGCCGCCGCCACGCGGAGGAGGAGCCCTGGCACGAGCTGCTCTCAGCGCAGCTCGACGGAGCCCTCGACGCAGCCGAGGAGGAGACCCTCCTGGCTCACCTCGCCAGCGACTCCGGGGCTCAGCGCCAGCGCAAGCGGATCCAGCGCTTGGTCCGGACCCTTCGCGGAGGAGGTCCCTACCTCGCGCTCAGCGGGGCCGAAGCTCGCCAGGTTCAGGCCGGCCTAGAAGCTCGCCTCAGCGAGGAGGTTCGCCTCGAGTTGAGCGAGCCCGCAGCCCTCGATCCGGCCCTCAAATCAGCCCTCCAGGAGGGCGCTCCGCTGGTTCCCGTGTCGGGCGAGGACTATGCGTCTCTAGACCGCCGCCTAGAGGCCGAACTCGACGCGCTGCGCTCAGGCGGCTCCCATGAGCAGGGTCTCTTGCGGGTCTTGCCCGGCGGCTCGTCCACAGGGGACGATCTGGCGATCCCCGAGGACGCGTCCGACGAGCTCGAGCTGCGCCTCGTCGAAGACTCTAGCCCCGAGCGCTTCCCCGAGCCCATAGCCTTCCCTCAGACCGAGTCCGAGCGCCTTCGTCGCAGGCGAGTCTCGCCCGCGACCGTGCGCCTAGCCGTGGCTGCGGCGCTCCTCCTGAGCGTCGGGATCTTGGTCCTGACAGGGGGGCAGAAGGCAAGGGAGGCCTATCAAGCCTGGCGCCAGCCCAATCCGACCCCAAGGACCTCGCCGCTCAAGATCCCCGCTGCGACGCCGACTCCGAGCGAGTCGCGCCCCGAGATCGGCGTGGCGGTCCTGCCGAGCCCGACGCCGAGCGCGACGCCGAGCGAGACCCCCGGAGCGACACCCGCCCCTAGCGCGAGCCCTCTGCCCTCGCCGGCCCCCAGCCCGACGCCCCGTGAGACTCCGGCCGCGACGCCAGGGCCTAGCCCGACCCCTTCGCCCCACGATCCGGGCGGCACCATACAACGTCCCGTCGAGACACCAGCGCCTCCCGTGGAGGTCGACGTAGCAGCGCTGCGGCGCCAGCTGCGGCGAATTCGGGACCCGCAGTGTCCAGCCCTCGAGCGAGGTGAGCGCTTGGAGGGGCTGGCCCAGGCTCGCTTCGATCACCCTGAGGCCTACGCCTTCCTGGAGACCGTTCTTCGCGAGGGGAGCCTCGACCCACTCCCCGGGCCCAACGGAGCGCGGCGCGCCGCAGTCATAGCCTTGGGCCGCTTCGGCGGGGTCCGCGCGGCCGAGAGCCTGTTGCGGGTTCCCCTCCGGGCCTCCCACCTCCTGGCCGACGCGGCCAACTACCGCCAGGCGGTGGCCTTCCTCAAGGAGCCCGAGGCGATCGCTCGAATCGCGACGGGGATCGCTGGCGGGGCGAACAGCGGCCTCGCGCATGAACGACGCCACGCAGCGATCCTAGGCCTGGGCGATCGCGCGCACCCCGCTGCGACAGAGGGCCTGTTGGCGCTCTATGCCTCCAAGAAGCTCCCCGAGGAGATCCGGCGCGACGCGGGTCGCGTCGTGGGCCGTTGTGGCGATCGCAAGGCCTTTGGCCCCTTGTTGGCGGGTCTGCGCAACAGGCGTCGAGCCGCCTGGCGCCTGCGACAGGGAGCCGCCTGGGGCCTGGGCGGCCTGGCTGCCTCGCTCCCGAGCGAGGCCGACGACTGCGTCGCGGCCCTCAGCGAAGCCACGGACTCGGGGCACCCGATCGTGGACGAGGCTGCGATCCAGGCCCTGGGGCGAACTCGGACCCGACTGGCCGTCGAGCCCCTCCTCGACCTCCTCGACGACCGCCGGGCTGGCGTTCGGCGCTTGGCCCACCGCAGCCTGACCTACCTGGCAGGCCGCGAGCCCAAGGGCGTGCGAACCTCCGCTCAGTGGCGGGAGTTCTGGGGGAAGGTCCCCGAGGGACTGCCTGAGGTGAGTCCGGAAGAGCTTGACCTGGCTTCGTTCCGAGACCTGCCTAGCGGCGCCGGCGCCGTGGTGTTCGTGGTCGACGCCAGCGGGAGCATGTCCACCCGCTGGGACCTGGTCCGCTTCGAGCTCAAGTCCGCCCTCGAGCGCTGCGGGCCTCAGACCCGGTTCCAGCTCCTCTTCTTCTCCGACTACCCCAAGGCGCTCTGGAGCAAGAACGGCCTGGCCCCCGCCACGCCCCAGAACCGCGCCAAGGCGCTCCAGTGGGTCGACGCTCAGCGCGCGATCGAGGTCGCCCAGACCGGCCTCAGCAAGGCCATGGAGCAGGCCCTGACCCTCTACAAGGCGGCAGACCAGGTCTACCTGATCAGCGACGCGATCCTGTCCAAAGAGGACTACTGGGACCTGCGAACCCGCGTCGAGCGCTGGAACCGCCGCCGCGGGCGCCCCCTCGCGGTCCACGCCATTCATATCCGCAACGGCAGCGCCTCGGTTCGCTGGGAGCCGCGCCCCCCGCAGCTTCAGGACGTCCCGCCCGACGTGGACTTCATGCACCGCCTGGCCTGGGAGAACCACGGGATCTACGCCCACAACTAGCTCGCCCTCGAGGGCGTGCGCTCTCTCGAACCTGGCCTCTTCGATCCGAACCTGCTGAGCGGACTCCCAGTCGCTCCGCTGCTACTCGGAAGAACGCAGCCCGCAACCAGCTAGCGGGAACGTGGAGCGGGTGGCCTGCGGTATGGTGCGCGCGCCTTACCTGGAGCCGCTTCGTGACCCCTCCCTCCCGCTTCGCTCGTGTCCTGCCTCGCGTTCTGCTCGCGAGCGTTGCCCTCCTCAGCTGGGGCTGCGGCTCTCCGCAAGCCATGAGCGGAGTCGGGGCTCGAATCTTCGGTGCCCTGCCAGGCCTGAGCTACGTCAACGGCGACGTGGACGAGGGGACCACGACCCTGGCCTCCCTCCCGCTCCTGACTTATCGGACGACCGAGGAGCACGAAGGCTATGACGACTCCGAGGCTTGGATCCTCCCCCTCCTAGGGCGCTTCGCCCAGACCGATCGCTACGTGCGCGTGACCTGGGACGGCCAGGCTCAGGGGCCGCCCCCTGACTGGTGGGATCGCGAGCGGAAGCGCGACGGCAAGCCCCGCAAGCGCCGACGGAAGCGGACTCGGAGCGACTCCGAGCGAGAGGGAGGATCCGAGACTGGAACCGGCGTTCCCCGCACGAATCCCAAGCAGGACAAGAAGCGCAAGAGGACCAAGAAGAGCAAGCGCAAGAAGGACAAGGCCCCAGCGCCTAGCGGGAGCGCGAGCTTCACCGACAAGGAGCACCTCGTCTTGCGCCTCGAGCGGGCCGGCAGGATCGTGCGCCAGCTCCCCCAGCAAAAGACTCAATGGGACATTCTCTTCGGCCTGATCGGGCACCACGCCGAGCGCCCGGCCCGGGTCCTCGTCCGGCACTCGGCCAAGGGCGTAGGCAAGAAGCGGAGCAAGGGGAAGAAGCGGCGCAAGGGCGACGTGCTCTATGAGATCGGACCGACCCGGGACTCGTTCCGCCTCCTGCCCTTGTTCAGCTACCGTCGCGGCCCCGAAGGGAAGCAGTTCATGTTCTGGCCGCTCCTGGTCGGCTGGGAGCGCGAAGGGAAGGAGCGCTACATGCGCCTGTTCTACTTCCTCAAGATCCCGCTTCGCTAGTGAGCCTCCGCGTCCTATGTCCCGCGACGACGGCCAACCTCGGCCCCGGCTTCGACGCCCTCGGCTTGGCCTTTGATCGCGGAAACGAGTTCGAGATCGAAGCCGCCTCTACCTTCGTCCTCAGCGCCGAGGGGCACGACGCGGACCTGGTGCCCCGAGACCCCGCGCGCCACGCCCTCGTCTCTGCTTACCAAGCCACCCGCGCCGCGCTTGGGCTCGAGCCCGCCCCAGGCCTCCGGGTTCACGGACGAATCTGGGCCCCTCCCGCCAGGGGGCTCGGCTCCTCTGCCACGGCTACGGCTGCAGGGATCCTGGCGGCCGAAGCCCTCGCGGAGCGAAGCCTCGAGCCTCAAGCCCGGCTCGAGCTGGCGGCGCGCCTCGAGGGGCACCCGGACAACGTCGTTCCTTGTTTGCTGGGGGGGCTCTGTATCTCGGTCGCCGAGCGCGCGGGTGGGGCGCTCTGGGTCGAGCGCTTCGAGCTCCCGAGCCCGCCTGAGTTCGTGGTCGCGATTCCCGAGGGGATCGAGCTCTCGACCGAGGCCATGCGCTCTGCCCTGCCCGCCAAGGTCGACCACGGCGACGCCGTCGCCACCGCTGGCCGCGCAGCCCTCCTGATCGCAGCCCTCCTGGGTCAGCGCCCTCGCGCGCTCGAGCGCGCCCTCCAAGACTGGCTCCACGAGCCCTACCGTGGCCCTCGGATTTCTGGGTTCGTCGGCGTTCGCGTCGCGGGCGCCGCCGCCGGCGCCCACGGCGTGGTGATCTCGGGCTCCGGCCCAACCCTCCTGGCACTGGCTCCGGCGGGGCAAGGTCAGAGCGTCGCTGCCGCCATGGTCAGCGCCTGGAGCCTCGAGGGAATCACTGCCAAGGCGCATGTCTTGGGGATCGACCTGGCGGGTGCGCGAATCCTCTAGCCGGGACCCTTCCCCGGCTAAGGAGGCTGTTCCTCTTGGGCTGTAACGAAGGCACCGCCACCTCCCATTACCCTCCCAGTCGCTCGGTCCAGACCTGGAGAGCGACCTGTTTCCTTTCGAACACGCTTCAGTCTCTCTGCGGCGTGAAAAAGAGACGAAATGAAATGAATGTGAGGGGTTGGATCACCTCTCGAAGGGTTCATCTCCTGCGCATCGTCCACAGGAAAGAGACTTAGGGCGAATCGCGCGTTCGGGGTCTTGGCTTTGCTCCTTTTCAGCTTGGAAAGAAGGAAGGCCCCCCTATGACGAATACCACGCGAGCTTGCCTCACCAGCGTTGGCAGCATGACTGCTCTCCTGGTCCTCTCGCTGGGAGCTGCGGGCTGCAACTCCGGCAGCCGCGACTCGGCCAAGACCGCCGCCGCGATCGGGTCCGGGACCTCAGCGGCGAGCACGACCGCGACCCAGGGCGCTCAGAACGCGCGACTTCCGCAGTACTTCGCCCTCAACATCGCAGTCTCGCCCGGTGGCAACGTCCTCGTCGATCCGCCTCTCCCCCCTGCGGGCTACCTCGAGGGAACAACCATCAACCTCGAGGCGCGCCCCGACGTCGGCGGCTTCTTCAAGGGCTGGGGGGGCGCGCTCGGCGCCGACGATCGCTACCGCCTCAGCTTCCAGATCACAGCCGACACGACGCTCACGCCTGAGTTCGAGACGGCCGCCGCAGGAACTCCCGTGGCCGGGTTCGGCGTGACTGGCGAGACGAACTGGGTCTCCCCCCTGACGGTCCAGTTCGACGATCAGTCCACCGGGACCGTCGACCGCTACTCCTGGGAGTTCGGTGACGGCGGGACCTCGGACCAAGCCAGCCCCAGCTACACCTACACCACGCCTGGCGAATACACGGTCGTTCTCAAGGTCTTCGACGACCAGGGCCAGGCCGGGCCGGCCCTCGTTCAAGAGCGCTTGATCACCGTCGTAGACCCCTCTCAAGGCTCCCGCTACTGGTATTCGGGCGACACCTACGGAAACCCTGCTCAAGAGAACACCGTCGCTGAGCGGAGCGTGGCCCAGCAGGTCCTCGACCTCGTCAATCAAGAGCGCGCCGCCGTCGGCGCAGCGCCGCTCAGCTACGACATTCCCGCCGAGCGCGCGGCCAAGGCTCACAGCAACGACATGGCGCAGCGCGGCTTCTTCGACCACGCGACCCCCGAGGGCTGGCAGCCCGGCGATCGTCTCCGCGCGACGGGCGCAGTCAACTACGTCAGCTCTGGCGAGAACATCGCCGCCGGCCAGCAGAGCGCGGCCGACGTCATGCAGGCCTGGATGAACAGCCCCGGCCACCGGGCCAACATCCTCAACCCCGACTTCACCCACCTCGGGGTCAGCGTCGTCCTCTACCAAGGCACGACCCCGATCTGGACGCAGGTCTTCCTGCGCCGCTAAGCCCCATGCTCCTCCGATTCCCCCAGAGCTCCGCCCCCGAGGCGGAGAACGCTACCCCTCTGCCCGCAGAAGCCCCGACCGCAATGAACCGCACCGCCGCAGCCCTGACCCTGATCGCCGCCAGCGTGCCTACGCTCAGCGTCGCCGCCAAGGAGGCGCCCCGCAGCGTGGGCGTCCGCGGTCAGCTCGAGACCCTCGCCAAGCGAAAAGGTCCGAGCGAGGCGCAGCCCCTACGAGTTCGGTTCAGCGCGCCGAGCTGGGAAGAGATGCAGTTCGCCAGGAGCCTGGGGAGTCTGCTCCAGAAGGGTCGGGCTCGCGCCGAGCGAGTTACCTACCGCGGCCAAGCCGACGCCGAAGGAAACGTCCTCCGTGGACGCGGGGTGAGGGTCGCTCTCAGCGGCAGCGCCCACGTCGAGCGCGTTCGCTTTCGCGACGCGGCCGAGGCCCACCGCTTCGCGGTCCTCCACGTCCCCCTCGGCGAGGGCCCCTGCTTCGTCGAGCTCCGTGGGCGCCAGGTCGGCGTCCTGCGCGGCGCGAGCGTCGCGTCTAGCCGCAAGCTCCAGGAGGCGCGGCGCGCGCTCTGGAGCAGCCTCCCCGCCCCGGTGGTCGACCGCCCGAGCCTCCTCCTAGCCCGCCCCAGCCGCGAGGTCCTGATCTTGCACGGCGCCCTAGACCGCCGCAGCCGAGGGGTCCTCCGCCAGCTCGTAGACCAGAGCGAGTCCGAGGTCCAGACCTACGGCGCCGAAGAGGCGCGCGCCCCCGCGGGCGAAATGCGCCAGGGCGGCTCGGGCCGAATCGCGGCCTGGATCGACGCCCGCGCCGATCGCCGCGAGCGAACGGCTGCCCTCAGCGAGACCCTCTCGCGGATTCCACGCGGAGCCGCGCCGGCCCGCCGGACGCGTGGCGCCAGCGGCTCCCTGGCGGGCGTCGCGCCACCTCTCGAGCGCCAGGCCTACCACGAGCCGAGCGGCGCCCCCGCCGCTCCGCGCCCCGCAGCTCCGCGGCCCGCAGCCCCGCGCCCCGCAGCCCCGCGGCCAAGCCGTCCCGCGGCCCAACCGAGCCCGCAAAGCGCCCAGGTCGTGACCCTCCGAGCCAAGATCGACGTCGCTCTCCGCAGCCAGCCCGGCGGCGCCTGGAACAGCGACCTCCGCGCCGGCGAGCTCTGCATCGTCGTCGGCCGCTCAGGCGCCTGGCTCGAGGTCACCGACCAGAGCGGCCGCGCCCTGGGCTGGGTCCTCTTCGATAAGGACGTCGTCGAACTCAAGACCTTCTCACCACGCTAAGAAACGTCGCCTGGCGACACGAATCACCCCTGCCTCTCTCTCCAAAAGAGCCCGAGCACTCGCTCGGGCTCTTTTTTTGGGGTCTGCGACCCCCCCAGACCCCCCAATCTTGGGTCCGCGGAACAGGGGACGAGCTCTGCTCTTGGGCGGAAGGTCAACGTTGTGATGGGCTGCGTCAGGGTCCGCAGCTACACGACACCCTGTTCCGCTCTCAGGCGCGAGGGCGGAGCGGCCGGACTGAGGGGGGACCCCCAGACTGAGGTCGGGCGCAGCCGCAGAGGTCCCTGTCTCCGCTGGTGGCCCATTCTTATCGGAATCTGTTCGCGGGCAGTTTCGCTCACTTGGTAGATGCCGCGAGTGGGGGATAAGTGCTTCTGTGGAAGGGCTCTAGGCGGGAAGGACATCGTGTCCAGATGGCGACTTCTTGAAATTAAAATGAAATCGATCTGATTCGAAAAGAACTGTGTGGGGCGATTTCGCTCGGGATTTTACGTGTTGATTGAGGTTGTGGAGGAGGAGGGGAGCGGCCTTGGGATTGCACTGGGGTTCTGCGGAAGTTGCCTTGGAGGAACGATGCGTTGGATAGTTCTTGGAGCCGTTTTGCCTGTGATCGTCGCGAGCGCCGTGTGCGCTGACGAGGTCGTCCCGCCGACGCTGGTCGTCCGCAGTGGACCAGGTGCTCAGTATCGCCAGGTTGGAGTCCTCAAGCAGGGGACGCCGGTTCAGCCCATAGGGCAGGCCTCGCGGGGCTACCTCCCGGTCAGCTTCGCTGGCGGACGAGGTTGGGCTCCAGAGCGCTTCATTCGCCGCTCGGGCCAGCCGGCTTCGAGCTCCCAGCCGGGTGCCCTCGGGACGAACCCCTTCACGCCGGTTCCCGCTCCGACTCAACCCGGGACCCCCGGCATGACCACGCCCGCGACCCCCGGCATGGCGACGCCCGCGACCCCCGCCCAGCCGACACCCGCGCTGCCGATCGCTCCCCTGCCGCCTCAGCCTCAGCCTCAGCCGGCTCAGCCTGCGATCCCGGGGGTGCCGGCCACGCCCGCTACGCCTAACTTCACGCCGACCCCCTTGGGCGGGCCCTCGAACACCGGGAGCGGCACCAGCTCGGGCTCGAACCCCCTCGGGAACATTCTGGGAACCGTCGGAAACGTCCTGGGCGGATCTTCGTCGAGCCAGAACAGCAACCCCCTCACGAGCGCCCTCGGCAACCTCGCGAACGGAGGAGGCTCCGGCAGCAATCCGCTTCAGAGCCTCCTCGGAGGGTCCGGCTCTGGCGGCAACCCGCTCCAGAGCCTCCTCGGAGGGTCCAACTCGGGCCGCGGTCCCTCGATCCTCAACTCGGGGAACACCTCGCCGATCACGGGCGGCGGCACGCCCGCAGCCACGACCCCGGGCGGCACGACTCCCGCACCTGGTGGGAACTTCTCGAACCCTGGCGCCGTCGGTAAGACGGTCAGCGTGACCGCGACTCAGCTGAACGTCCGGACGGGACCGGGCACGCAATACCGCGTGATTGGAGCTCTCTTCCAGGGCGCTCAGGTCCAGGTCACCAACAACTCGGGTCCCTGGTTCGAGATCCTCCAGACCTCCGGCGCCAAGGGCTGGGTCCACGGCGCCTATCTCAACGGCGGGGGCGGCCAGAAGCTGGCGCCCACGTCCACGATCCCCGGCGGCCCCAGCGTCAACACCGGCGCCACCGGCGCCCTCCCCGGCTCGGCCGGGAGCGGTGCGCCTCCCGGCGCAGGCAACGAGCGTCGAAGCCGGCGGGGCTTCATTCAGCTCGCCAACTCGGGCACCGGCTACTACACCTACTACGCGGCGAGCAAGCGGTGGGCGAGGCCGACCGTCGTCTACGGCGTGATGCGCACCGCCCGGCGCCTCGCCCAAGCCGGCCTACCTCAGCTCGGAGTTGGTGACATGAGCCTGGAGAACGGTGGGGACATTCAGGGGCACGCCGCCCACGAGAATGGCAACGAGGTCGACTGCCGCCTCATGTATAGCGACCGGGTGAACCGGCCTGGGACGATCAACCACCCCAGCTACAGCAGCGCTTGGACGACGACCGCGATCCGCATCATGCGGTCCGAGATCCCCACTCGCACGGTCCTCTTCAACGACCGGAGCACGATCCGCGCCGGCTACTCGCGCTACTTCGCGAACCACGCGAATCACTTTCACTTCGGCTCCCGATAGGCCTCAGCCTAGAAGAGGTTGCAAGAAGGCTGGCCGCGATGCGGCCAGCTTTCTGGCGTGTGAGGGTCAGGTCACGGCCTCATTCGAGAACGCGATGAGAGCAGGGCGATCACGCCAGGGCAGAGGGGCGGAGGTGTCAGTGGGTCTGGGCGGGTCTCTCGCCCAGTAAGCCGGAGCCCCTGAGGAAGAGCTAGCGCGGGAGGCCGAGGACGTAGAGGACCTCGTTGGGGCGCGCGCTCAAGAGGGCGTAGACACCGAAGGCGCAGGCGTTGCCGAGGACGTGGAGCCCGAGGGCGGGCCAGAGCGATCGCGTGACCTCGGTCAGGCGGCAAGCCACGAGGGCGAACACGTAGTGGAGGAGGAGCGGCGGGAGGGCTCGCCAGCCGACGAGGTAGTGCCAGCCGACGAAGGCCAGGGCGCAGACCACGGCAGCGGGGACCGGCGTCAGCCGCTCGCGGAGTCCTCCGTAGACGACGCCCCGCCACAGGATCTCCTCGGTGATAGGTCCTAGGACGACGAATCGGACGCCGAGCACGATCGTGGTCGACGCGAGGGCGAACATCGGCTGTGACATTCGCAGGAGCCCTTCGGTCGTTTCGTGCGGGAAGAGGCTCGCTCCGACGACGGCTCCGAGGGTGGCCCCGAGCACGACGAGGGGCGCCATGATCCCCAGGGTCTGGAGCGCGACTCCTCCGCCGCCAACTCGGAGGAGCTCGGGTCGACGGCGGCGGAGGATGAAGAGCGCGGCCGATCCGAGAATGAGGTACACGCCGACGATGACGAGCTCGGTCCCTAGCGAGCCCTTGGCCAGGATTCCGACCTGGTTTCCTTGGGCGTCGTAGATCGTGGAGCGGAGCACGACCGCCCCAGCCTTGAGCGCCTCGTGCCCGAGGGAAACTCCGTCTAGGAGGGCTTCGTCGACCCAGAACCCAAGTCCGCGGTGGGGCGGGACTCCGGTCACGATCCCCGCCAGGTAGGTCAAGACGAGGGCGGCGACTCCCCAAGCGAAGGGCAGGCGCCGGGCAGAGGATTCAGGGGGAGCCGGAGGATCCGCCAGTGGCTCTGCGATCAGATCCTCGGCGGGATCTTCGATCGCGTCCTGGCTGGGTTCCTCGTTCGTTGGCTCTGGCGTGGGGGTCACGGAGCGCGCGGAGCGTTGGGGTCGGCGGGCGGGAGGGCGCCGATCAGCTCCTCGATCATGGCCTCGAGCTCGAGGGGGCAGGGGTCGTCGTCTTCGCCTTCGGCGACCACGAGGGAGATTGCGCGGGGCATGAACACGCCCTCGTGCTCACCACCCACGTGAAGTCCTAGGCGGACGAGCTTCCCGGAGTCGGTTCCCAGGCTGAGGCTGAAGTAAGCCTGGGGCGGCGAGTCGGCGCTAGCGAGCTGATAGCCGCGCTCTTGGAGCACTCGCTGGGCGCAGAGCAGGGCGCGTTGGAGAAGGGGTGGGGCCTCCTCGATCGCGCCGACCTCGACTCCGGCTCCGACGCGATAGTGCGAGGAGAGGGCGGCGATCGAAGCCGCTGGCGCGCCATAGGCCCAGACCGGGTCGCCCTCGAGGACTGCCCCTAGGACCGCGACCCGGGGGCGAGTGTGAACCTCGAAGCGCTGCTCGAAGCGGACGCCGACGACTTCGGGGTCCGCGCAGCACCCCAGGGTCAGGCCGAGGGCTCCGGCCAAGAGCACGACCCGGAGGATCAGAACGCGAGTCCGATCGAGAATGAGAGCCCGTTGGCGCTCAGGGATCCCTCGATCCGTCCGCCGCGTGCTCCGAGGACGGGGCGGGCTCTGACGTTGAGGAAGCGATACTCGAGCGAGAGCGAGAGAAACTCGGGGATCACGTTCAGCCGAGCCCCGATCCGGAACTCGAAGTAGCTGGCTTCGGCTAGCCCTGCGTGCCTCCAGCTCCAGTTCATGAACTGAGCCTGGCTGAACATGGTCAGGTAGGGGAAAGGCGTCAGCTCGACCAGTCCGCCGAAGCTCGGCGAGAGGAGCTCACCCCGGACTCGGCGCTCGACGGTCCGAGCGCTCGGGCTGAACTTGGCCGCTTCGAGGTCGACGTTCAGGCGGAAGTAGCGCAGGCCACCCAAGAGGCCGATCCGGTAGCGGCGGCCGTAGAGAATGTCCCATTCGACGAAGGACGAGAGCGAGAGGAACTCGAACTTGGCTCGGACGAAGTCCCCGGGCGCCGCGAGCTGGATTCCGTCGAAGCTGATCTCCTCGTCTTGGCGGGTGAAGTCACCTCGGCGCGAGAAGTAGAGGGCCTCGCCGCCGCCTCGCAGTTTGCCGCCGAAGCTGAAGCTGATCCAAGGGCCGATCGAGCCGCTCTCGAGGCCCTGCTCTTCCTCGAGGTTCTCGAGGCTAGACCCGCGCAGGCCGCGCCGGTCGACGCGGACGCGAGAGCGAGTCTCGATCACGCCCAAGAAGCCCAGCTCGAGCCGGATCAGGGGCGGGTCGGGGACGATCTCCTCTTCGAGGATCAGCCAGGACTCGAGCTCGCGCAGGTTCCCTTCGATTCCCGCCTCGCCGCCGCCTGGGGTCGGGGCCGCGCGGGTCCCTTCCTCTTCGGGAGTCGCGTCCCAGGGCAAGGTCTCGGGCGCCTCGCCGGGGCGACGGCTCTCGCCCGAGGGACCCGGATCCGGGTCTTGAGCCCAGACTGGCGCGCCAAGGGCGAAGAGGAGGAGGAGGAGTGAGAAGGGCTGCTTCATCGAGGGGCCCACTATACGGATCTAGGCTGGCGTCTCAGCCCTCGTGGGAGGGTCTTTGGACCCGCGTTTCGCTTGGAGCGGCGATGGGGATCGGCTAGCATGCCGCACCGCGGCGCAAGTCCTCTAGACGAGCGTTCGGGGACCCGGGGGAGAACGATCACCATGAGCCAGAGCGCAACCACTCTAGATCCACGTCTCGAGACCCTGCAGGCCACGATTGAGGCCGCTCAGCAGGGCCTCGTCGCCAAGCAAGACGCCCAAGGCTGGTGGAACGGCGAGGACGAGGCCAACCAGACCCTCGACGCCCAGTACATCTTCCTCTTCCACTACTGCGGGATCTTGGACCGCCCCGAGCTCCAGGACAAAGCCCGACGCCTCGGCAACTGGCTCCGCCGGACCCAGCGCGAGGACGGAACCTGGGCGATCTACTACGGGGCCCCTGGCTGCATTTCGGTCACGACCGAGGCCTACTTCGCCCTCAAAATGCTCGGCGACGACCCCGACGCCCCTCACATGGTCAAGGCCCGCGAGTTCGTCTTGGCCCAGGGCGGCCCGGCTCAGACCCGCATGCTGACCCGCTTCATGTTGGCCCTCTTGGGCGAGCTGCCGTGGAGTTGCTGCCCCAGCCTCCCGATCCAAATGATGTTCGCTCCGACTTGGACCCCCTTCCGGTTCAACATTTACGAGTTGAGCTACTGGGCCCGGGTCTGCACGGTCCCCCTCGCGATCCTGGCGGACCAGAAGAAGGTCGTGCCGGTGCCTGAGGGCCAGGGGATCTCCGAGCTCTACCCCGCCCCCCCCACCGGCCAAGAGCTCTACGACGTGGGGCCGGTCAAGACCGTCAGCTGGTCGAACCTCTTCCTCCAGAGCGACCGCTTCCTCAAGTGGGCCGAGCGCAATAACATCAGCCCCTTCCGCAAGGCGGCCCTCGAGCGCGCCAAGACCTGGATCCTCGAGCACCAAGACGACGCCGGCGACTGGGGCGGGATCTTCCCCGCGATCTGCAACTCCATGATGGCTCTGTATACCCTCGGAATGTCGACCGACGACGAGGTGTTCAAGCGCGGGATGGCGGCCCTGGATCGCTTCGAGTGGCCCGACGAAGAGAAGGACGAGACCCACATAGCTCCCTGCGTCTCCCCGGTGTGGGACACGGCTTGGACCGCGCTGGCCCTAGCCGAGAGCGGGCTGCCCTCTGACGGCCCAGTCCTGACGAAGGCCAGCGACTGGCTCCGGAGCATGCAGATCAAGCGCGAGGGCGACTGGGCTGTGAAGGCCAAGAAGGGCACGCCCGCGGGCGGCTGGGCCTTCCAGTTCTACAACGACTTCTATCCCGACACCGACGACTCGGCCGTCGTCATGATGGCCATGACGAACGGGAGCCCAGAGAGCTCCGGCGAGCGCGAGCTCTCCATCGATCTCGGCCGGCGCTGGCTGTGCGGACTCCAGAACCGCGACGGCGGCTGGGGCGCCTTCGAGCTCGAGGTCGACAACGTCCGCTTCGACGAGATCCTCTACAACGACGAGAAGAACATGCTCGATCCCAGCACGGTGGACGTCACCGGCCGGATCCTCGAGATGTTCGGCGTCCTGGGAGTGTCTCGCGAGGACCCCGTGGTCAAGGCCGCCGAGGCCTACGTTCGCCGCGACCAAGAGGCCGACGGCAAGTGGTGGGGCCGCTGGGGCGTGAACTACGTCTACGGGACCTGGTCCGTGGTCCGCGGTCTGGCTGCGATCGGCGTCACGCCCGAGGACCCGGCCATGATCAAGGCCGCCGATTGGCTTGAGGCTTACCAGCAAGAGGACGGCGGCTACGGCGAGTCCTGCGCCAGCTACATTCCCGGCCGCGAGGCCGAGACCTGCGCTCCGACCCCCAGCCAGACAGCCTGGGGCCTGATGGGCCTCGTGTCTTGCGGGCGAGCCTCGAGCGAGGCCGCGCGCCGCGCCGCCGATTGGCTGGTCGAGCACCAGCGCGAGAGCGACGGGCTGTGGTACGAGGAGGAGTTCACGGGGACCGGGTTCCCTGAGGCTTTCTACCTCCGCTACCACTACTACCCGCTCTACTTCCCCCTCTTGGCCCTCTCGGCCTACCGCAACGCGCTCGCGAGCTAGCGGGCCCAGGGAGCAGCGACCATGCAATGCCCCAAGTGCGAGGGGACCCTCGCGGCGCTGACCATCGACGGCGTAGAGGTGGACCGCTGCGGCGGCTGCCAAGGGATCTGGTTCGACAAGCGCGAGCTCGCGGACGTCCTCCCCAAGGAGGGGGCCGAGAAGGTCTTGGCTGGCCAGGACACCGAGGCCTTCGATCAGAAGCGCGGAAAGTGCCCCAAGGACAATACGCACTTGATGCGCGTCAACAGCGCCCGCAACCACAAGGTCACCTTGGACACCTGCACGACCTGCCAGGGGATCTGGCTCGACGGCGGCGAGTTCGCCGCGCTCCGCGAAGGCGGCGGCGGGATCCCCTTCCTAGACCTGCTCTAGGTCAGCGCTCTCTTCGTCCTCGGCCGACTTCGGCTCAGGGGACAGCTTGCTGCCCAGGGCCCAGGAGAGGGGGACTCCGAGCGCGAAGGGCAGGGCCAGCCCGACGGCCTTGGCCAGGGAGGCCGCGATCGTGGGCGCCAGGAAAAGCAGCGCCACGAGGTGGGTCGCTAGGAGCTGCCAGGCCAGCCCGACTCTTCGCTCGCGGGCGAACGAGACCAGCAGCACCACGACCCCAGCCAGCTGGAACTCGGGGCGGAAGCGCAGCGCGGAGAGGGCGCCGAGGGCGACCTCCCAAGGAGGAGCTCCGAAGGAGACCAACCCGCTGCAGAGTTGGGTCCAGACGTAGGCAAACTCGACTTCGGCCAGGGCCAACCCGGACCAGATCACGACTGGCTGGAGGACGATCAGGAGAGGGTGACCTCGTCTGCTGTAGGCCTCAAGGAAGGTCGCTGGGATCACGACCAGGGCTTGGCAGACGGAGCCAACGAAGATCCAGAGCGCCAGGGTTCCCACGGGATAGGCCGTGGTGGTCGCGGGGAGGCTCGAGGAGAGGGCCTCGAGGCCGGGGAGGCGCAGGAGCCAGAGCGCCAGCGTCAGGGCGCAGAAGCGGACCCCAGCCCGCTTCAGATCGGACGCGTCCAGAGAGAGCGGCATGTGGGTCCTGTCACCTGTGGGGCGCAGCGAAAGCTAGCACGCCGCGCCGGACCCACTCCTGGGCCTGATCGCAGGAGCTTGTGCTCGGACCTGCAGTGGCCAAATCCAAAGGGGATCCTGTGGCCTGCCCTAGACCAGGTAGCTCGCGAGTGCGTCGAGTAGTCTTGCCCGGTCGAAGGCGGGCTGTCATGAGCGATCTCGAGGGAACAACCAGCACTCCGAAGAAGGCGGTCTCGTCTTGCTGGGCGCTGACCTGCGCCGGCTTCATCATCATGGTCATGGCTGCCGTCGCCGGTCCAAAGCTGATCTCGGCGCGCTCGAACGGAAATGAGGCCGCCGCGATCGGCAGCCTCAAGATGATCGAGAACGCGCAGCGCCTCCACCGAGAGAAGGGGAGCGGCAGCTACGCAAGCCTAGAGGCCCTCGGCGAAGCCAAGCTGATCGACGAGGTGCTCGGGAGCGGCACGAAGCAGGGCTACACCTTCGAGTGCCAGGCCTCGACCGCTAACCCCAGCTCGGCGTGGGCGGCGAGAGCAGCGCCGACCGTGCCTGGCACCACCGGCGATCGCTACTTCGTGATCAACCACACCGGCTCGATTTTCCAGAGCGCGAAGCCGATCGTGGTTGATCCCAAGACCTGCGAAGTCCCCCTTGAGACGGACCAACTCGGCAACTAGACGTGGGCGACGACGCGCTCAACATGCTCCTCTCCTTCGTCCTCCTAGGGTCGCTCTATGTCCCCCTGGAGCGTTCGTTCCGAGCGCGTCGCCAGGGACACCTCCGTCCAGGGATCGCCCTCGACCTGGCCTACTTCGTCCTCCAGTTCATGTTCATGCTGGGGCTCTTCTTCGCGCTCCACCACTGGATGGCGGGCGCCCTTCGTGGGCCGGCCTGGGTCACGGTCACCGTTTCGGAGCTGCCCCTCCCCGTGCAAGCGATCCTCGTGATCGTGACTGGCGACCTCGCCCTCTACTGGGGCCACCGGCTCTCCCACCGGGTTCCCCTCCTGTGGCGCTTTCACGGGGTGCACCACACGTCGACGCACTTGGACTGGATCGCGGCCTACCGCGAGCACCCCTTGGACGGGATCTACAGCCAGCTCCTCTTCATTGGGCCCGCCGCCTTCATGGGGGTCCTGCCGCTGACGATCATGCCTCTCCTCGTGTTTCGCGGGCTGTGGGCGGTCCTCGTCCACTGCAACGTCCGACTGCCCCTCGGCCCCCTGGGCTTGTTCCTTGGTGACCCAGTCCTCCACCGCTGGCACCACGCGAATCGCGAGACCGAGCACAACTTCGCCAACCTGGCTCCCTACCTAGACCTGCTCTTCGGCACGCACTACCGGCCCGACGAAGAGGACTACCTCCTAGGAGCCGACGGGTTGCCCAAGACCTTCCTCTCGCAGCTGATTCCGGGCGTGAGCTACGTGGAGGCTCCGCTCCGTAAGCTCCTCAGGCGGCCGCCGCCAGCGCCTGAGCTGCCCGACTCTGGCGAGGTCATGGCAGACGCTCAGCCGAGCGCAGCCTATGGACTCGGGTAGACTCCGCGCCTTCGGGAGCCAAACCACAGGAGCAACCCATGTCCAAGATCGCCCTCGTCACCGGCGCCAGCCGTGGAATCGGCCGCGCTTGCGCCGTCGCCCTCGCTCGGGACGGCTTCCACGTGTGGGCCAACTACCGGAGCAACCAGGAGTCGGCGGACTCGCTCAAGGCCGAGATCGAAGGCGCTGGCGGGCAGTGCACCCTGGTCCAGTTCGACGTCGGCGACGCCGACGCCGTGGCGGCCGCGCTGGCTCCTCTCGAGGAAGAGACCCCCGCTTCGGTCCTCGTCAACAACGCCGGGATCACCCGCGACGGGCTCTTCCTGACCATGCCTCGTGAGGCCTGGGAGAGCGTGATCCAGACGAACCTCGGCGCCTTCTACAACGTGACGAAGCCCGTCCTCAAGGGCATGTTCAAGGCCAAGTACGGGCGGATCGTGACCATGAGCTCGGTCTCGGGCCAGCAGGGCAACAAGGGCCAGGCCAACTACGCCGCGAGCAAGGCCGGCCTGATCGCCGCCACCAAGAGCGTGGCGCAGGAATACGCCCGCAAGAACATCCTCGCTAACGTGGTCTGCCCCGGGTTCATCGCGACCGACATGGTCGACGGACTCCCCGAGAAGGAGATCAGCAAGCAGATCCCTCAGCGCCGCTTCGGCAAGCCCGAAGAGGTCGCCGAGGTCGTGGCCTTCCTCTCGTCGGAGAAGTGCGGCTACGTCAACGGCGCCGTGATCAACGTCAACGGCGGCCTCTTTACGGGTTGATTGGGGGATGCTGCTCTCGGCCTCGGCAGAGGAGTGAGCGGCTTCGCCCGGCGAAAGGCTCCTAACGAATACAGGTTGGGTGTCCGCTTCCCGCAAGCATGGGACTTAGGTCTTTGGCCCTGGGCATGCAATAGAGCTAACCGTCAAACACACACCGGAGAGACACCGCTATGAAGAAGATCGCTACCAGCCTGTTCGTCGCCCTTTCGTTCACCGGCCTGGTCTTCGCCTGCGGTGGCATGACCCAGATCGACCCGCCCTCGCTGCAGCTCGACGCTGGCTCGAGTGACCTCGACGTTCACAGCGTCCGCAACGAGGTCCAAGGCGTCGTCTGCCTCGTCTAGAAAACACTTGGGCTGGCTGAGCGATCAGCCGCCCGACCCAAACCACCAACCCCACGAGGCGGTCAGCTGCGTTAGCTGACCGTTTCGTATTGGTTGGCAGCAGGTCCGGGTCGTCATGCGAGCGAATGCGCTCGCACACTGAAGCTCGAAGACGACAGGTTTGCGCCGCTCTCACCATGAGAGCAAGAGTTAGCTCCTGGTCCCTGCGATGCGCCAGGTAGACCGTCACCAGCACCTACGGGAGAGACACTATGAAGAAGATCGCCGCTACCCTGCTCGTCGCCCTCTCGTTCACCGGCCTGGTCTTCGCCTGCGGTGGCATGACCCAGATCGATCCCCCCTCGCTGCAGCTAGACGCGGGCTCGAGCGACCTCGACGTCCACAGCGTCCGCAACGAGGTCCAAGGCGTCGTCTGCCTCGTCTAGAGGACGAAGCAAGCAATTCGGGTGTCGAAGGGGCCGGCTCTGCCGGCCCCTTTGTATTGGTTCAAGCCCCTTCCTCAGGAGCCGAGGAGCCTGTCGAGCTTGTCCAGCGCCTTCTGAGGATAGTCACCCCAGGAGGCGTCGAAGCTGGGGAGCAGCACCGCCGCCTTGGCGCGCTCAGCCGCAGCCGCCTCGAGATCGCCCAGGGCGTGCTGAGCTCGGGCCCGAGCCTCGTGAGGGAAGAAGCGCTCGCTCTCGTCGGCGTCGTTCGCGTCACAGCACGCCAGCGCGAGGTCCGCGTGCTTCAGAGCTGTCTGAGGTTGGCCGAGGGCCAGGTAGGTCATGCAGAGGCGGTACTCGGCGGCCTTGACGTTGCTCCAAGTGCCGGCTTGCTCCCAGAAGCGGCGGGCCGTCTTGGCGGCTAGCTCGAGCAGGGCGTCCTCCCCTTCGCTCCGCTCGCTCTTCTCCTCCAGCTCACAGGCCAGGTTGTTGCCCGTGATCGCCAGCGAGCGCACTGCAGGGTCACCCTTGGCCGGGCCGTAGGCCAGAAGCCCGATCGCCTCGTTGAAGGCCGCGATCGAGCGATCCAGGTCCTGCTGAGCAGCCAGGGCTCCAGCGGCTATCGCCAACACGCGCGCCCGGGTGGACGCTTCGGGCAGGTCGCCTTGAGGGTGACCTGCGGCGAGGGCTGCAGCGAAGGAGTCCATGTCCTCAGAGCAGAAGTGCAAGACAGCCTGGGAGCGGAGGACGGCTTGGCCACCCTGG
>Ga0316204_10004349_pt1 | contig 25605 bp, 23 predicted proteins | sample 6monrhotite_MG_2_FD_205661 | JGI IMG/M metagenome (GOLD analysis project Ga0316204, IMG submission 205661) | Microbial mat bacterial communities from mineral coupon in-situ incubated in ocean water Damariscotta River, Maine, United States -... | ecosystem: Environmental > Aquatic > Marine >...
CCTGGTTGCAGGCTGAACCACTTGTTGTATCCAATACTAAATTAGAAATAGACAATCAATGCAGATTAAAAGTGATAAATAAAGAAAGCGAATTGAAGTTGATTAAATTGAACCTGCCGGAGTCACCTGATTGTAAATTTGTCAGGTATGATGAAACAAATGTAATCCATTTGCAGCGCATCGGGAATTCATATATGTTTTTTGTTGAATTACCGACGGGAGATCGCGATGAGTGCACAACTAAATATGTGGCGGTAGCTGCAAAAAACGATGGAACGATTGTAACTAGCGCTGCATATGGGCGCAGTGGTACTTGCCCCCCTAATGTAGAAATCAAAGAATTCCTTTATTTCGCGCGTAAAATGAAAATACTGAATTAGGGGGTGTTAATACCCCCTAATTCGTGTACACAAAATGCCCTATCGAACAGTCAAAAACGTCGCTTTAGCCTGCCGCTGAGCAAGGCGATATCCTTCAACAGGAAATACTTACGGGAATCATCACAATGGCTAACGAAACTCTGGATGTGATTTCCATGGAAGAGGCGGGTAGTTTGCCCGGCCTTTTTCAGCAACGCGTAAAACGTACGCCGGAGACACTAGCCTATCGCCACTTTGATGCTGCGCAATCCCGCTGGGTGGATTTTACCTGGGCGGAATCAGCACGACAGGTTGCGTCTATACAGGTGGCACTGGAAAAAGAGGACTTGGAAGCAGGCGATCGCGTGGCCATCATGTTGCGCAATTGTCCACAATGGATTTTCTTTGAACAGGCTGCGCTGGCCATGGGGCTGGTGGTAGTGCCCTTATACACTGACGACCGCGCCGAAAACGTATCGTATGTTTTGCAGGATGCAGGGGTTAAATTGTTGTTAGTGGAAGGCGATGCGACACTACTGAAGTTAGCGTCTATTCGTGCACAATTACAAGGTTTACTGCGAGTTATTTCCGTGCAGCCCTGTGAGCCATCAGCAGATTTTTCACGATTAATAACGCTGGTAGACTGGCAGGTTTTTGATGAAGTAGCTTCGATGGAAACAGTGTTGGACATCAATGCACTCGCGACATTGGTGTATACCTCAGGCACCACCGGGCGCCCAAAAGGTGTCATGCTCAGTCACCGGAATATCCTGTTTAACGCCGATGCTGCGGTACAGCAATACACGATTTATTGCGAAGATCTGATGTTGTCATTTTTGCCGTTATCGCACATGTTTGAGCGCACCCTGGGCTGTTACATTCCGATAATGACAGGAAGTGCTGTGGCCTTTGCACGCTCAGTACAGGATCTGGCGGAAGACCTTATCAGTCAACAGCCCACCATTTTGATTTCTGTGCCGCGCATTTATGAGCGTGTTTATAACAAAATTCAAACGCAGGTAGCGAATAAGTCCGCCTTTGCACAATCACTGTTTTACAACGCCGTGGAAACAGGTTGGCAACGTTTTCAAAATGGCGGTGGTGGCGGTTTGCGTTGGCCGATTTTAAAAGCACTGGTGGCACAAAAAATCATGAACAAGCTGGGTGGACGCTTGCGACTGGCGATTTGCGGTGGTGCGCCGCTGTCCGCAGAAGTGGCGAAAACATTTATTGGCCTGGGATTGAATCTGATTCAGGGTTATGGATTGACTGAAACCAGTCCTGTGATTAGCGGCAATCCACAAAATGATAACGATCCTGCCAGTGTTGGTGTGCCGCTACCAGGTATTGAAATTAAAATGGGCAACAACGATGAATTGCTGACCCGCAGCCCATCGGTCATGCAAGGTTACTGGAATAATCCCGAAGCCACGCAGGCAATGATTGATGGAGATGGTTGGTTACATACTGGCGATAAAGTACGCATCGAAAATAACCATATTTATATTACCGGGCGACTCAAGGAAATTATCGTTCTGTCTAACGGTGAAAAGGTACCCCCGGCAGATATGGAAATGGCGATAACCCTGGACCCTATGGTAGAACAGGCGCTGGTTATTGGTGAAGGCAAACCGTATTTATCAGTTATCGTCGTACTGGAATCAGAGACCTGGAAAGCTGAAGCGGAAACACAAGGCTTTGATGTCAGTGACCCCACGGTACTCAACAGCAAACCAGTGTGTAAATGGATATTGGAACGCATTGCCCCACAACTGAAGAATTTTCCCGGTTATGCCAAGGTACGCGCAATAACGCTGCTCGACACGCCGTGGAGCATTGATGATGGCACCATGACGCCGACGATGAAATTACGGCGCACGATCATCATGGAAAAAAACAAACATGACATTGAAAAAATGTACAAAGGGCATTGACCACAGTGAGCCAAACAAAAAATGGGGCGATGAGCGAAACGACACAAGTATTACCCACCAGCATACCCACCACCCGAGTGCTGGCCATGCCCGCTGACACCAATACTGCAGGCGATATTTTTGGTGGTTGGATCATGTCGCAGGTGGACATCGCTGGGTCCATTGTAGCCCATCGTCATGCGGGAGGCCGTGCGGTTACTGTGGCGGTTAATTCATTCCAGTTCAAGAAGCCGGTTTATGTTGGCGATCTCATCAGTTGTTATGCCGTAGTAAAAAAAGTAGGTAATACCTCTATCACTGTATTTGTTGAAGTGTACGCAGAACGTGATCGTCAGCAACTTGAAGTGGTGAAAGTGACCGAAGCGACACTCACCTATGTGGCTATTGATAAAGACGGTAAACCACAGAGAGTGCGAGCACTGGGCTAGGCAGACAGGTCAATGAATGTGACAACAAAAAATATAAAACCCGTCATTAAGAGCAGAAATGAGCCCTTTGTGGATCGCGTTGTCACACGGATATGGCAAGAGGTACCCTCCGCCCATAACCCTTATATTGCTGAATCTTGCCAATGCCATGGTTATGACACTTTAGAGCTTGCTGAAAAACGCAGCTTTTCTGACATCATTTTCCTTATGCAGGCAGGCGAACTTCCTTCTGCGCAACAATCGCAACTATTTGAAACCCTTCTAGTTGCATTGAGCAATCCTGGGCCAAGGCACCCTGCAACCCGGGCCGCCATGAATGCCGGTGTAGGAAAAACAAATCCAGCTCACATTTTGCCAATATCCCAGTCTGTGATGAGTGGAGACCACCTCGGCGGTGGTGAAGTCAGCGCCTCAATGACATTCCTGCGGAAGAATCGTAAAAACGTGCCCAAACAGGTCGCCCATGAACTGATTGCTCAGAATAAACAACCTGATGAGGGAGACTGGCATATTGCCCCAGGATTCGGATCCCGCTTTGGAGACATTGATATTATCCCTGAACGTATAGCGGCATTATTAATGGCGCTACCAGGAAAAGGGCCAGCCTTGGACTGGGCAAATGAATTTGTAAAACCATTACACGAATACAGTATCGGCTGGTTGAGTACGGGCCTTGCGGCAGCAGTTTTTCTCGATTTGGGTTTTCATCCACGGGCTGGCGCAGGACTGTTTCAGATCACATCTTCCCCAGGGCTTTTGGCACACGGGCTTGAGCTAGCCAACAAACCGCGCACTGCACTACCCTTCCCTGATGACGATCATTATTTTTATGAACCCGAAAATAATGAGTCATAAAAGTGACGGGGTTCTGATTACAGATCTTGATCGTGTTGTCCAGGGGAAGTCTGCAGTTGTACTGATATCGATATGGAAAATGGCAGCAGCCTTGATTTAATGAAGGGATATAATGCAATCCGTCATGATTATGAGCACTTGGTTGAATTCCTTGTAGCCGATGTAGCAAGCCCTAAAGGTGATGCTTTTATCCGTATTCATAAGGCTACGCTGGGTAGCGCCGTATATTACTCAGGTGATGGCAACAAAATATGATGTTGTATGGGTCGCAAGATGAAAAAGTTCTGGTTGACTCGATAAAAAATGTATTTGGGGTTTAGATTACACCTATGGATATCTGACATGAAAATATGGGTAGATGCTGACGCCTGTCCCGTGGTGATCAAAGAAATATTATTCAAGGCCGCCAACCGTACCGGAGTGGAAACAACGCTAGTGGCTAATCAGTTGGTTCGTATTCCACCTTCACCGCATATTAATATGCTGCAAGTAAAACCTGGCTTTGATGTGGCAGATGATGAGATCGTTAAACAGGTAAATGAGGGAGACCTGGTAATTACCGCTGATATTCCTTTGGCCGCAGAAGTGATTGAAAAAGGTGGTCTTGCATTAAACCCGCGTGGTGAGATGTATACGGCTGATGATATTAAGGCCAAACTAAATATGCGTGATTTTATGGATACGATGCGTGCGAGTGGTGTAACTTCCGGTGGGCCTCCACCCTTGAGCCACAACGATCGACAAGCATTTGCAAATCAGCTGGATCGATGGTTGACCCGACAGATAAAAAAATCCTAGGGGGTGTTAACAATTACCTGAGTGAGCGAGATTCTGAGGCATTTTTCGTACTGGCAAGGCGCGGTGAGGCGTAATAGTTATTCTATTGCAACGATCCGCAACGCCGCCAGCGCGGAAAAGGACCAGAATCTCGCCACGCATGGTGATTGTTAACACCCCCTAGTACATTGGGAGGGTGACTAGTAAGGCCATACGGTTGTGTTTGAAAAATCGCTAAGCAAAATGTTGTGTAACGCAGAGGCTGCAAAAAACATTTAAATTTCGTTTTTTGTGGCCTCTACGTTCATGGCGCCGGATCTGGCAGGGTGAGTAATGGATATCTAAATTTCAAATGCTACGAGTATAACAAACAACTCATTTTATATTTTCAGCGCATTTTTGTGCACATATTTTTCGGATACTTTATCTTCGCTGAGAAGAATATAGCGAAAGATTACAATGGTGATTATACCCATGAGCAAATAGGAGAATCCAAAAATACCCATGGATAGTAACAGTTGATCACTGGACTGAGCAGTAATAATGTCAGTTGTCTTGATAACGCCATATACTGTCCAGGGTTGACGCCCAACTTCAGCAACGACCCATCCTGAAATTACCGCAATGAGACCGGAAGGCACCATGATTAACGCCAATTTCAAAAACCATCGGGATGACTCCAGTTTGTTTAGATACATCAATCTCATGCCGATAATGACTGTTATCAACATTAATAATGCCATGGCAATCATGATACGGAATGAATAAAACACAATGGCAATATTGGGTCGTTCTTCCGGAGTAACCTCTTTCAACCCTTTTATTTCTGCATTGGTATCAAGCCCCAATAATAGGCTTAAGGCTTTGGGAATTTCTATAGAGTATAAGTTTTTTTCGTTCTGGGGGTCAGGAACAGCAAACACTTTAAAGCTGACATTATGTTCCGTTTCCCATTGACCTTCCATTGCGGCAAATTTTACAGGTTGGTTGATTAACACATCATGGCCATGGAAATGGCCGACAATGAATTGGGCTATCGTAAAAAAGAACGCCGCTGTTAAACCAAGTGTCATACTTTTTTTTGTTACTGCATCAGAGCCTTTCTTCAAATAACGGTAGGCTGAAAACCCCATCACAAAAAATGCAGAGGCCATTAAACCTGCTACTAACATATGCAAATAACGTAAAGGAAAAGATGGATTGAAGATAACTGCCCAGTGATCCAATACGATGGCCTGGCCTTGCAACCATTCAACACCTGTCGGCGTATTCATCCAGGAATTTCGACTAATGACAAAAAAGGCGGTCAAAAATATTCCAAAATTAAACAACAATGTCGCCGCAAAGCGGCCATACGAGCGTTTTTTCCGGTTATGAAAGAGCATAACTCCAATGCAGCCACCTTCCAGTAAAATTGCAAACATGAGCTCATATTCACGTATAGGAATAAGTGCTGCTTGTGATTTCTCATAGAAACCACCAAAAACATTATCCAGTTGGGCGGACAAAGCAACTCCGGATATTGCAGCAACAACATACACTACAGCCAGAATATGAAGCCATAACGTATATGTGTCTAAAAACACCTGGTCGTTAGTGCGTAACCAACGCCAATAAAGAAATGATAGAAATGTCGATAAACCGATAAGCAGTGTGGGAAAAATAATATGAAATCCGGCGGTGAAACCGAACTGCATGCGAGACAGCGTCTCGATGTCCATGGCATGATCCCTCAGGTTGTTTAGAGTAACATTATCTCAAGTCATAAAGTCGTAATTGTAGACATGAGCCACTTGAGTGTGATTACGACAAAAGTAAAAGATGAAAGAGAAGCAAGGTATAAAGAAATAGCTAACATGGTTTTATTCTCCTGAGAATATATTTAAATACAAAATAATGAATTAACCTTCCCTAGCACATCGAATAATCGACAGGGCGGCTTGTTACTTTCTTCAAGTGCATACAGGCTGGAATAATTAGAACATTATAAAAATGATACTAATGTCTGAATTACAAAGCCCATTTGTAACATTCCATGCCGGGGAAAGTTATGTATTCATTTTCCAACCTTCCCCGACATGAATAATGCTATTCACCGAAACATGTTTTTTAATAACTATATCCGGTTAATACTGGTTGTTGGTTTAAATGTATTTAAAATAAATTTCTAAAATTATAAATAAATCTAAAAGGTAAGCATTTCCTTCAAGCTTGATACCTTTAAACCATCGTTGGGTTCCCAGTTTCTATTTACCGACAGGTAGGATCTTGGGTCGAGTTTGATAAGGCTAATCAATGTTTCTGCTACAATTCTTGCCCCAACAGGACCAAGCCCTTCGCCAGGTTCAAATTTATCTTTCTTGGTTTCTTTGCCGCAGACTTGCGCCTCAGTTAATATATAAAACCAAAGTGGTGTTCCCGTTGATATGTCGACATCACATCCCGCGATTGACGTTGCCTTTTTGCTGACTTCATCAATCTCAATTTGTGATCTGTTCATCGCTTTAGCAATATTTTCTCCCGACGGTAATGAGAAAATCTGCCCGCGTAATAAATTTCTTGTTGCGAGAGATTGCTCATCATCAGCAGGAATAAAAGGCAGCTTAAGTAAATCAGTTGCCATTTTTGTGTCCATTCTTTTTGCTCTTTGCACATCTTCATCGCGTTGTGTGCCAACCAATATTGACCAATCAACAACGGATTTTAGATCGCTCAGTGCCGAAAATCCGTTGCCTAACAGCGGACCGAATAATTCTAATTCTGGGCCTTCCTTTGTTACCCGTATTTTTTGGGGAATCATAGAATGGCCAAACCGGTATGCTGCTACTGAAAATTCCACAGGTATGAATACGTCGCCATAATTTCCTTTATAAAATTGGCAGCCATTACCTAAAATTTCATCGACAACTGCATCGCCACACATGGTTACCAAAAAATCATGTATGACTACCCATTGATAATGCCAGGTAACCATTTTCCTTGACTCTTCGAAGAGTTCTGATTTTTCATAATGAGATGACAGTTCATCGACAACCCGGTTATGAAACCTGATCATTGCCAGTTGCAACTGCGATATAATTCTGTTTTCATCGTTTCTTGGGTCGCCAATAATCGCTGTACCATGAACCGATCTGATTAAGTCATTTTTTTGAAGTTCAGTAGCATTTGGATAATCTGAACCTGTCAACAGTTTGACTCCACTAAAGTCACCCCCTGAAAAATATAAATAAGGGTGTGCTTCAGGGCCTTGTCCATAAATACAATCGAGGTCTAGTGTTGGCGTTCTGGCATTTTCAAGCTGACTAATGTCAACGGTTGACGAAAGCCTTGTTGAAGCATCAAGTGTAACGTCATGATCGATAAATTGACCAAAAAATACGTCACCAACAGCAACAGAACGAGTATTTTTTACACGTTTTCCCTCATCCATCGGGCCTTTTTGTTTTCCTAGATTTTTCAGCGATCCAGGATGGGTGGTGAGAGGCGGTAAGCCAAACATTCTTCCATAACTTTCTCCTTTACTTCGTTGATGAAGTGGGGAACAAAAAGCATCAATTCCATTTAATTTACGAACACCATGATAATGTTTTGACATTTGGTAATACCCTCCATTTAACAAATTAATAAGGCACAATTTTTACCGCATGCTTTTTCATAAAGCATATAAACACTAACCTTCTCGGTGAGGCTGATAGCGGTTTGTTGTTATATTTTTAAGCATTGCGATAGAGACTATCAGCAAAAAAAAATTCTTATAAGGTAATTAATAAACGAGATAACTGTGGAAAATAACCTATTTACATATTGTAAATAGAGTGAGATGAGATGCTTGTTGGTATATTTTCGATTGTATCGCTTAGTGTTATGAGGTATATGGTTTCGTATTGGTTGGAAAGATTTACTATGACACTCGGTTTTCCTCTTATCATTGATGTTAGTCAACAAGGAGAAATATGAAAATTCATTACTTGCAACATGTGGATTTTGAAGGGTTGAGCAGTATTGAGGTAATGCTAAAAGAAAAAGGCCATCATTTGTCTCACACTTGCTTATACAAAAATGAAACTCTTCCTTCTATAAGTGACATAGATTGGCTTATTGTCATGGGAGGACCAATGGGTATATACGATGATGAAAAATACCCTTGGTTGGAGGTAGAAAAACAATTTATCGATGAAGCGATTAAAGCTGATAAAATTGTATTAGGAATCTGCTTAGGGGCACAATTGATTGCAGATGTCCTTGGGGCTAAGGTCTATAAAAATTCACAGAAAGAAATTGGATGGTTTGATATCAATAGCTTACCCGAAGTTAATACAACTATACTGGCAGATGCTATACCAGAAACCGTTGAAGTATTTCATTGGCATGGAGATACTTTTGAGATACCTGAGGGAGCGATCCCACTTTTCAAAAGTAATGCGTGCAATAACCAGGGGTTTATATATGCCAATCGGGTGGTGGGGTTCCAGTTTCACTTGGAAACAACGCAAAGTTCAGCGGCGGCATTAATCGAAAACTGTCGTGATGAATTAGATGGTAGCCAGTATGTGCAGACAGAAAAACAAATGTTGGAATTTCCAGAGAAGTTTGAAAGGATCAATCAAGTAATGTTTTCTGTATTAACAGCGTTGGAGGAAAAAAATACCTAAAATTCGAAGAGTCTGTTATTACATGCGTGTTCTTTAGTTTTGACGACAGACTACTAGTTTGCTGTATTTTTTTGGAGTGATTTTAGCGATCTGTTTGAATTCTCTTGTCATATGGGCTTGATCAGAAAAGCCATTATCAAGCGCCAGTGCCACTAAGTCAGCATCAGGGGCCTGTTTTAGAAAATTGAGGGCTCTTTTGACACGTAAAATTCTTTGATACTGTTTTGGGGTCATATCCATCCATTTCTGAAATTGGCGTTCAAGTTGGCGTTGACTGACAAGAACATCGCCATTTAATGGGCCAAGCGCTTGAGTTTTCTGCACAATGTTCAGAGCGTGCGATAGTGATGTGGGTATCATGTCGGAAAAATTTGTTATCCTGTTTGCCCATCTGTACAGCGCAGAAATGCGCGCATAATGATCGGGAGTGTTAACAAGGCGATTCACTATTGCTTGCAATTCTAATGATAGTGCGCCTTCTTTTAAGGCAATGGGTTTATCACAGTGTGTTTTAAAAATACCAAAGCTAATGCCAGGTTGAAAGCGAATGCCTGCCAGTTGAGATCCTGCGGGCAAAGTTATTGAATGCGCTTGTTTGCTTACCGAAAGTAAGAGCACTTTCGCGGAATACTGGATTTTGTCCAGATATATTGGCCCTTTCAAATTAAACAAGATACCACTGCAAGCATCGCCCTGAAGCCATCTTTTAATGCTGCCTGGATCTTCTGGCGAGACGGATGCTGACCACACGCCTTGAACATAGGCAGACAATCTTCCTTCAGGCTGAAACAGTTTAAAGATAAAGGAAGAGTCTGCTTGTTGTATCAGTTCATTAGTTTGGTTGATAGCTGCCAACCTCGGGTTTAAAGGCTTTGGCGATACGATTCCAGTTGTTGATTGCATTGATGGCGATGGTCAAGTCCACCAAGCCTTGCGCACCAAAACTATCCAATGCGTGCTGATAGTGCTCGTCGGCTACCGGCTGTCCTGAAGTGATAAGTTCAGCCCATGCTAGGGCGTCCCGCTCTGGCTCCGAATAAAGTGGCATCTCTAACCAAGCGCTCAGGCCATATATGCGTTCAGGGCTCTCCCCGAGCTTTAGGGCATCTTTGCTATGCATATCAATACAATAAGCACATTGGTTAATTTGTGAGATTCGCAACTTAACCAATTCCCAAGTGGTGGTGGTTACGGAATGGGTTCCGCTGAATTGCCGCTGCAGGTAGTTTTCTTGCTCCAACAAAATCTCTATCGCTTGGGGTGAAGATGAAAAATAGTCTACTCGTTTTGTCATAATGCTACTCCTGATTGACGCTTGAGCATAAGCTTTGCTCAGGAGTATTTATTGAAAATTTTCGACATCATCGGCGTGCTCAACGAGGGTGCAGAAAAACTGAGGGCGAGAAAATTTTCGTATTTTGTCTAGGAGGTATACTCTACCCGCTCTCCAAATGCCGTTTTTTCAAATCGACATAGTGCTGCGCAGAATATTCAATCCACTTGCGTTCTTCATCCGACAGTGGTCGCACCTTGCGCACTGGGCTGCCCAACCATAAATAGCCCTCCTGCAATACTTTCCCAGGTGATACCAGACTGCCCGCACCCAGCAATACAAAAGGCTCCAGCCGTGCGCCATCCATGATGGTGGAACCCATACCCACTAGACAGTGGTCACCCACCGTGCAGCCATGCAGGATCACTTTATGGCCGACGGTGACATTGTCGCCCACGTCCACTGCATAGCCTTCGGGTGTGTCGGTGTGTGGGTGGGTAACATGAACCACGCTGCTGTCTTGAATATTGCTGCGTTTACCGATACGGATTTTATTCACATCGCCGCGTACGACGGTCATGGGCCAGATGGAGCTGTCTTCGCCGATAACCACATCGCCGATAACCAGCGCGGTGTTGTCCACAAAAACGGTTTTGTCCAGTGTGGGGGTAATGTTCTGATAACGTCGAATATTTTCCATGTTGTTGCTTAAGTCTCTATCCATATAATAACTGTGGGTTCTGTGATTATCACATGAATAGAGCAACTGAGTCCTATTTTAACGTCACCAGTTCTTCGGCACTGGTGGGGTGAATTGCCACGGTGTTGTCGAAATCTGCTTTGGTGGCGCCCATTTTCAGTGCCACGGCAAAACCTTGCAACATTTCATCAGCACCCTGGCCGATGACATGCACACCCACTACTTTTTCCTGTGCGCCCACACAAACCAGTTTCATGGCTGTAGTGGGTTGGTGTTGGGTGAAGGCGTGGGCCATGGCCGTAAACCGCGTCTGATACACTTTTACTGCTTCGCCATGTTGCTCGCGCGCTTCTGCTTCAGTCAGGCCCACGGTGCCGATGGGTGGATGACTGAACATGACAGTGGGAATGTTGCTGTAATCCAGTTTACGGTCATTTTGCTTGTTGAACAGACGGTCGGACAAGCGTCGCGCCGCCGCAATGGCCACAGGGGTAAGTTGCGCACGACCGGTGACATCACCCACGGCGTACACGCCTGCTACATTGGTATTCTGAAATTCATCGGTGGGTATGTAGCCTCGTTCATCTTGCGTTACACCAGCGGCAGCCAGATTGAGCACTTCGGTGTTGGGTGTGCGACCGATTGCCCAGATCAATTGATCGATCTCGCTGAGCTGCTGGCCGTTAGGAAAGCTTAGTGTCAGGCTACCATCGTCGGCCTTTTCAATGGTTGTGCAGGGAATGTTGGGCATTACGCTTACACCGTCGTTGACCATTTCTTCCATCAAAGTATCACGCAGCATGGAATCAAAACTGATGAGGAAGTGTTCCCGGCGCAGTAACAGTGAAACGTCACTGCCCAGTGCATTTAATACACCAGCCAACTCGACGGCGATGTAACCGGCACCCACCACAGCAACACGCTTGGGTTGTTCGGTGAGGGCAAAAAAACCGTCGGAGGTAATGCCCAGCTCGGCTCCCGGCGTGTCAGGTACTGACGGCACACCACCGGGAGCGATAACAATATGGTCTGCCGTGTACTGCTCGCCGTTCACTTCCAGGGTTTTGGCATCGACAAAACGCGCCGTGCCACGAATTTCGTCGATGTTCGAGTCTGCCAGATAATTGCCGTACCAGTCGTTAATGCCTTTGATGTAGGCTTCACGCGCTTCCACCAGTTTGGCCCAGTTAAAACCATGAACACTGATGTCAAAACCGTAACTCGGCGCATTTTTTAAGGTCGCCGCCATTTCTGCGCCGTACCACATGACTTTTTTGGGTACGCAGCCGACATTAACGCAGGTGCCACCCATTTTGCCGCTTTCGATGACTGCGCATTTGGCGCCGTATACGGCACCGCGTTCTGCTGCTGACAGGCCGCCGCTGCCGCCGCCGATACTGATCAGGTCGTAGTGTTTTGTCATGATTTATCTTTAGTCCTCACAATGAAAGCAATTGTAGGTTGGGGTGACGTAGGAACCCCAGCAAGCCATCTATCCCATCCATTGCAACGGCGGCTCATTCATCATCGCGGCCTGTTCCCGCAACGCGAGAATCTGTTCTTCCCAATAACGTGGTTCGGCGAACCATGGAAAGTGCATGGGGAATGTTGGATCATCCCAGCGTCGCGCCAGCCATGCAGAGTAATGGATCATGCGCAGTGTGCGTAACGGTTCGATTAAGTGTAGCTCGCGGGGATTAAAATCCATAAATTCAGTGTAACCGGATAATATTTCGTCGATTTGTCCGGTCATTTGTGCGTGCTCGCCAGAGAGCAGCATCCACAAATCCTGTATCGCCGGGCCCATACGTGCGTCGTCGAAATCCACAAAATGCGGACCATCCTCCGTCCATAAAATATTGTTGGGGTGACAGTCGCCATGCAGGCGTATGTGCGTCACGCTACCTTCAACAATACCCGCCCGTTCAAAACCGGTCTGCACCTGTATAAGCACATCTTCCACTAACGTCGAATAGGCATCATGCAGGTCGCTCGGCACGATGTTCGTGGACATAATGTAACGAAACGGCTCCCGACCAAAGCTTTCGATATCCAGCGTGGGTCGATGCTGGAAATTTTCGGTAGCGCCGATGGCGTGAATACGCCCAAGGACTCGCCCCATCCACACCAGGTTATCCAGGTCTTCAAGGTCTGGTGTGCGTCCGCCGCGACGTGGATAAATTGCAAAGCGAAATCCAGCGTGCTCGAATAGGCTGTTTCCGTCGGTATTCCGCAACGGTGCGATTACGGGAATTTCTGCCTGTGCCAGCGTCTCAGCGAAATCGTGTTCTTCCTGAATTGTCGCGTCAGTCCAGCGATTGGGTCGATAGAATTTAACGATAACGGGTTGAGCGTCTTCAATGCCGATTTGATAAACCCGGTTTTCGTAACTGTTCAGCGCCAGTTGCCGACCATCACTGAGCCCACCCACCAGCAGTGCCTGACTATCCACTGCATCCAGCAGCACATCAGGCGTCAGGGCTTCGTAAGGGTGTGCGTTTGGTGAAGATTCAGTATCAATCACAATAATAAGCAGCCAGTCGTTGTTACCGTTTTATCGGCCCGGTATTCCTGCGTATGCTGGAATCCAGAAATTTTTACCACACAAATATCCAATAATGCTATTTTTTGGTTTGGGTCTTGTCAGGTTAGGGTATCATCATTCCGCCTTTAGGCTGACTTTGGAAATTACAGGTAACGCCATGACTAATCCCCTGCTGCATTTGACTGATCTGCCACCCTTCAGTGCCATTAAACCCGAACATGTGGAACCGGCCATCGACCAGATTCTGGCCGACAACCGTGCCGCCATCAAAACGCTGCTGGCTGATAACCCGACACCCAGCTGGGATACTTTGATGCTTCCCCTGGAAAGTCTGGAAGACCGGCTTGCGCGAGCTTGGTCGCCAGTGAGCCATATGAATTCGGTGCTTAACAGCGATGCGCTACGCGAAGCCTACAACGCCTGCCTGCCCAAACTCAGTGAATACGCCACCGAGATCGGTCAAAATCGGCAACTGTTTGCTGCCTTCGAAGCTGTGGCGAAAGACACAACGCTTTCCGTCGCTCAGCAAAAGGCCATCGATAACGCCTTGCGTGATTTCCGGCTTTCCGGTGTTGATCTACCTGAAGATAAAAAACAGCGTTACATGGCTATCCAGCAGGAACTATCCAGCCTCACCGCTAAATTTTCAGAAAATGTGCTGGATGCCACCCAGGCATGGAGCAAGCTTATCGAGGATGAAACATATCTCGCTGGGTTGCCAGACTCGGCCATCGCCATGGCCAGACAATCGGCTGAACAAAAAGAGCAAAGCGGCTGGCTGTTCACCCTGGAGTTTCCCAGCTATTTTGCGGTAATGAATTACGCTGACGACCGCGACCTGCGCGAAGAAATGTATGTCGCCTACGTTACTCGCGCTTCAGATAAAGGTCCCAATGCCGGTGAATTCGACAATACGTCGCTGATGGGAGAAATTCTCGCGTTACGCCACGAACTAGCCCGGCTGCTTGGTTTTGAAAATTATGCACAACGCTCGCTGGCCACCAAAATGGCGCCCAGCATAGAAAAGGTGACTGCTTTTTTGCGTGATCTTGCCGACCGCTCACTGGGCATGGCGCAGGAAGAGCTGAACGAGCTGAAAACATTCGTCCAGGATGAGTTAGGCTTCGACATACTCGAACCCTGGGACATCAGCTATGCCTCAGAAAAACTGCGCCAGCACCGTTATGCCATCAGCCAGGAGGATCTCAAACCCTACTTTCCCGAAACACGCGTGGTCAGTGGCATGTTCGAAGTGGTCAACAAACTTTATGGCTTGCGCATTCGCGAATTAAGCAATGTCGACACGTGGCACAAAAACGTGCGCGCGTTTGAAATTCTTGACCGCGATGGTAATGCCCGAGGCCGGTTTTATCTTGACCTGTATGCTCGAGCTAACAAACGCGGTGGTGCGTGGATGGATGAATGTATCTCCCGCCGCCAAACCGAACAGGGTGTGCAACTACCTGTTGCCTACCTCACCTGCAATTTCTCTGCGCCAGTGGCTGATGACCCGGCGCTGTTTACCCATAACGAAGTCATTACCCTGTTTCACGAATTCGGTCACGGCCTGCATCACATGCTTACCCAGGTAGATACTCTCGCGGTGTCTGGCATCAGCGGTGTACCCTGGGATGCCGTGGAACTGCCCAGCCAGTTTTTGGAAAACTGGTGTTGGGAATCACAGGCGGTAAACCTCATTGCTCGACATTATAAAACCGGTGAACAATTGCCGGATGGACTGTTCGCCAAAATGATCTCTGCCAAAAATTTCCAGGCCGGTATGCAAATGGTACGGCAATTGGAATTCTCCCTGTTCGATTTTCGCATTCACGCCGAATATGATCCGGAAAAAGGCGCGCGCGTGCAGGAAATTCTCGACGAAGTACGTGCTGAAGTGGCCGTCATCAAACCGCCTGAATATCACCGCTTTCAACACAGCTTTGCACACATCTTCGCGGGTGGTTACGCCGCGGGTTATTACAGTTACAAATGGGCGGAAGTGTTATCGTCAGATGCCTTTTCAAAATTTGAAGAGACAGGTATTTTCAACCGGGAAACCGGACTGGCCTTTTTAGAAGCCGTATTGGAACAAGGGGGCTCACGCGAGCCTATGGATTTGTTTGTTGAATTCCGTGGCCGTGAGCCGGAAATAGATGCCTTGTTGCGGCACTCGGGAATTCAGTAACAAAAATAAGCCTCCGGGCTGAACAAGGAACCTGTGTAGTATGAAAATACCAGCAATACATCGCATTACTCTCGGCATATTCATGAGCTTGTTAAGCTGTCTGCCACTGGTCTCGCATGCCGCTTTCATCACCGACAAAATTGTCATCGAAGTACGTACCGAACGTTTTGACCAAGGTGCAATACTGAAAGAACTCTCCAGCGGTGCTTCGGTGGAAGTGCTCATGTCTGATGGAAAATACACTCGCGTGCGCACCACTGACAACATCACCGGCTGGGTTAATTCCAAGTTCCTCAGCAATGAAAAACCCAGCCAATTGGAACACCTGGAGTTGCTCAGTAAAATAAAAACCACCGAAGAAAAATTACGCGTTGCTGAAAAAAAACTTGCTGATGCTCCCGCTGCCGACACAGGCAGTGCCAATAGTGAAGAAATCGAAACGCTCAAAAAGCAGGCTAAAGATGTCCGTTGGATGAAAGCAGAAATGCAAAAGGCGCGTAGCCGCGCCGAAACGGCTGAAGAAAAGTTAAAAGCCGAACTCAAAAAACGATCCTCAAAAGGCAAAGAAAACGACGATGCCAAGCAACACCTTGAAGACTTGCGCACACAAAACAATGAATTGGAAACACGTCTTGCCGCAGCCCTGCTGGTTAACAAGCAACAACGTGAACCCGCCAACATAGAACCCGCACCTGCCGCCTTTGTTGCAACACCCACAACAATCGATGATGGCCGGATAGTCAATCTGCAATGGTTTTTGGGCAGTCTGTTTGTTGCACTGGTGATCGGTTTTATCGCAGGACTCACTTGGCTGGATAAGCGCATCCGGCGGCGGCATGGTGGATTCAGAATTTATTAAATGTGAATTAAGCACCTCAGTACATTAAGGAAGATTATGTTGTCGTGGCACTGACAAGTAGCGTGTTTTTAGCGCTTAATTCACATTTAACTCAGCATCGGGGTTCACCATCTGCATTGAACAAACCCATCGGCTACTTGGGGACGTGGGCTTTATCTTCTGCACCTTAGTCACTTTCGCTACGGTTTAACGGATTAATTTAGGTTAAATATTTCCCAACGATGAAGGTGACCATAAGTTATCATTCCGGGTTTACTGAACGGCTTGCGCTCCCAAGCACATAATCTGGAATACACAATGAAACTCGCCTCCTGGAACGTTAATTCTCTAAAAGTTCGTCTGCCCCATGTACTGGACTGGCTCGCTGAACACCAGCCGGACATCCTCGGTCTGCAAGAAACCAAAACTATTGATGACAATTTTCCGCTGGAAGACATTCAGGCGGCGGGTTATCACGTCCATTTTGCCGGGCAAAAAACCTATAACGGGGTGGCGTTGCTCAGCAAGGCAAACGTTTCTGACGTTATTACCGATCTACCGGGACTGGATGATCCTCAGCGACGCGTGTTGGGAGCAACGGTGCATACCGACAGCGGTGATGTCCGGTTTTTAAATCTGTATATACCCAATGGTTCAGAAGTGGGCTCGGAAAAATACAAGTACAAACTGGATTGGCTGGCAGCCCTGGAAAAATATATTGAAAATCAGTTGGCGACACATGAAAAATTTGTGGTGGTGGGCGACTTTAATATCGCCCCCGATGATCGTGATTTGTGGGACCCCGAAGGCTGGAAAGATAAAATCCTCGTTAGCCCGCTGGAACGTGCTGCATTCCAGCGACTCATTGATATGGGATTAACCGACACCTTTCGTCTGTTTGAGCAGGACGAAAAAATCTATAGCTGGTGGGATTATCGTGCGGCCGGTTTCCGTCGCAACCATGGTATGCGTATCGACCTGTTGCTTTCCAGTCGGACCATGACTGAATGCTGCACAGCCAGCTATATAGACAAAGAACCCCGCAAACTGGAACGGCCTTCGGATCATGCTCCGGCGGTTGCTGAGTTTTCCGAAAAACCATGACTGAAATCCTCGCCATTTCCGCCGCTTTTTTGTTCGGTCTGGGGGTCAGACAGGCTGGCCTGCCACCCATGCTAGGCTATCTTATCACCGGCTTTCTGCTGTTCGCGCTGGGCATGCGCAGCACGCCGGCCCTCGATTTGTTTTCGCAACTGGGCATCACTCTGTTGCTGTTCATCATCGGCCTCAAACTACGCCTGCGCAGCCTGTTAATGCCTCAAATCTGGGCCGTAGCTTCACTGCATATGGTCGCCATCGTGCTGTTCGCTGCAATAGGATTTTATGCCCTGGGTCTTGCTGGACTCATGTTTTTCGGCCAACTTGGGTTTAGCAATGCCTTACTGGCCGCTTTTGCCCTGAGTTTTTCCAGCACGGTGTTTGCGGTCAAGGTGCTGGAAGATTCTGGTGATATACCCGCCTTGTATGGCCGTATTGCCATTGGTGTGCTGATTGTGCAGGACATTATTGCCGTGATTTTTCTGGCGCTCTCCGCAGGCAAAATCCCTACGCCCTGGGCGCTGTTATTGTTAGGGCTGATTCCCCTGCGCCCCCTGCTCACCTTGTTGCTGGAAAAAGCCGGTCATGGTGAATTACTGATTCTGTTTGGGCTCAGTCTGGCTCTGGGAGGTGCGACCGTATTTGAAGCTGTGGGTGTGAAAGGTGATCTCGGCGCACTCATCCTCGGGTTGTTATTGGCCTCGCACCCCAAGTCAGAGGAGCTCTCCCGTCACCTGCTGAATTTCAAGGATTTTTTTCTGGTGGGATTTTTCCTCACCATCGGTCTTGCCGGTGGGCTTTCAGCACAGACCGTAGGTATTGCCCTGCTGCTGGTGCTGCTGTTACCACTGAAAATCGGTTTGTTTTTTTGGCTGTTTTCACGTTTTCGGCTACGCGCACGCACCGCTTTTCTGGCCAGCCTCAGTCTGGCCAATTACAGTGAATTTGGCCTTATCGTTGCCGCTATTGCCGTTGCCAGTGGCTGGCTCAGCAGCGAATGGCTGGCCATCATTGCCATCGCCCTGGCCATCTCATTCATTCTGACTGCACCGCTGAATATTGCCTCGAACCGGCTCTATGGCCGCTATCGTGAAAAATTGCTGCGCGCCGAAACCCGCACCCGCATCCGTGAGGAAGAAGACATCACTACTCCCGGCGACACCTCCGTGTTGATCCTCGGTATGGGCCGGGTGGGCGGCGGTGCCTACGAAAACCTGCGCTCACGCCTCGGTGACGTTGTCTTGGGAATTGATCAGGATAGCCAGACGGCACAAACTCACCTCACCGTCGGTCGCCGTGTTATCGCAGGCAGTGCCACAGACCCGGAATTCTGGGAACGTATAAATCTGGACAACAACACGCTGAAACTGATCCTGCTGGCGATGCCCAGTCACCACGAAAATCTTGCTGCCGTACAGCAAATACGTAAGCTGGGCTATCAAGGCCGCATTGCGGCTATCGCCAAATACGACGACGAAGTCGAGCGCCTTCAACAAGCAGGCGTAGACTACGCTGTTAATCTTTACGCCGAGGCAGGTAGTGGCTTTGCAGACGATGTTTGGCAGGAGACTGCCTCCTTGTTTGGTGACCTGCCCAACGCGGGCCCAGCCAAAATGTAACGATTCCTCTTTCTGATATGCTGGGCCTCCCTGCAAAAAGTGATCAATCATGAAATACCAAGACTTACGAGACTTTATCGCCCAACTGGAAAAACGCGGTCAACTCAAACGCATTACCCAGAAAATCGATCCGAATCTGGAAATGACGGAAATCTGCGACCGCACCTTGCGTGCACGCGGCCCGGCGCTATTGTTTGAAAACGTGACCGGCTCGGACATCCCTGTACTTGGCAATCTGTTCGGTACCCCGGAGCGTGTTGCGCTGGGCATGGGCGAAGAATCCGTGGAAGCACTGCGCGAAGTCGGCAAACTGCTGGCTTTTCTGAAAGAGCCGGAACCCCCCAAGGGCATGAAGGATGCGTGGGACAAGCTGCCTGTGTTCAAACAGGTGTTGAACATGGCGCCGAAAGTGGTAAAAAAAGCCGCTTGCCAGGACGTCATCATCGAAGGTGACGATGTTGATTTAGGCAAGTTACCCATTCAGACCTGCTGGCCGGGCGATGTCGGTCCGTTGATTACCTGGGGCTTGGTGGTCACCAAAGGCCCCACTAAAGACAGACAGAATCTGGGCATTTATCGCCAGCAGGTCATCGGTAAAAATCAGCTGATCATGCGCTGGTTGGCCCATCGTGGTGGCGCACTGGATTTTCGTGACTGGTGTAAGGCGCACCCTGGTGAGCGTTTCCCCATTGCCGTAGCGCTGGGCGCAGACCCTGCAACCATTCTCGCCGCAGTCACCCCGGTGCCGGACGCATTGTCTGAATATGGCTTTGCAGGTCTGCTCCGCGGTTCCAAAACCGAGGTAGTGCAATGCGGCAATTCCGAGCTACAAGTACCTGCTTCCGCCGAGTTTGTGCTGGAAGGTTATCTGGAAGAAGGTGTTGTCGCCGATGAAGGCCCCTTCGGTGACCATACCGGTTATTACAACGAAGTGGATAAATTCCCGGTGTTCACCATCGAGCGTATTACCCACCGCCGCGAACCTATTTATCACAGCACTTACACAGGCCGACCGCCGGACGAACCCGCCGTATTGGGCGTAGCGTTAAACGAGGTTTTTGTGCCCATCTTGCAAAAACAGTTCCCGGAGATCATCGATTTCTACCTGCCACCCGAGGGCTGCTCCTATCGCTGGGCCTGTGTCAGCATGAAAAAACAGTACCCCGGCCATGCCAAGCGTGTGATGTTGGGCGTATGGTCGTTCCTGCGCCAGTTCATGTACACCAAGTTTGTGGTGGTGTGTGACGACGACGTGGATATCCGCAACTGGGAGGATGTCATTTGGGCCATGACCACGCGCATGGACCCGGCGCGTGATACCACCATTATCGAAAACACACCCATCGATTATCTGGATTTTGCTTCCCCGGTATCCGGGCTGGGTTCAAAAATGGGTTTTGACGCTACCAACAAATGGTCCGGCGAGACTAATCGTGAATGGGGGGAACCTATTCAAATGACTGAAGAAGTGAAAAAAAGAGTCGATAACATCTGGAAATCACTGGAAATTAATGATCATGACCCGCGTTGACAGCAGGCCATAAAGTCCGCGATTTTTTTACTGGTCTGCCACTATAATCGGCCAACGGTTAATGGCAGTCTGATAAATTCAGACCGATATAAAGGAAGCGATCATGCGCAGCATTATGTTATTGAACGCCAAAGGAGGTTGCGGTAAAAGCACGTTAGCCAGCAATCTTGCCAGCCATTACGCCACTGAAGGTAAGGCCGTTGCTCTGGTGGATTTTGATCCGCAAAAATCCGGTTTAGAATGGCTGGCGGCCCGCTCGGAAGATAACTGGGAAATTCTCGGTATCGACGGTACTGAGCAAGGCATGCGTATTCCTCGCAATATCGACGTCGCCATTTATGATGTACCCGCAGGCATCAGCGGCAAAGATCTTACCGCTATGGTGAGACGCGTCGACACTATCATTATTCCAGTACTGCCCTCCCCTATCGACATTCGTGCCGCGTCACACTTTATCCGTGATTTATTGTTGGTAGGCAAAGTCTCACGCAAACAAACCAAGCTAGCCGTCGTTGCCAACCGCGTGCGAGAAAATACACTGGTTTATCACAAGCTGGAAAAATTCCTGAAGAGCTTGAGAATTCCTTTCGTTGCCACCCTGCGTGACACACAAAACTATATTCATGCCGAAGAACAAGGGTTAGGGATTTTTGAACTGATGCCGTCTTCCGTCGCACAAGATGTTGAGCAATGGCAGCCTCTGCTTAAATGGCTGCGTAGCAAACGCAGTATGGCGCAAACTTGAATCTAGAAACCTCAGTTGGGCGCGAAAAAGACGCGTAAGATATTGGTGTGCATAGTGAAGCATAAAAATTCGTGCTCACCTTATTGGTGATGAGACATTTTTCTGCTTTGCTAGGTGCGCCAAGAGCTTGCGCGGACTTTCGTGATCCAACTGAGGTTTCTAGGTTCAAGCCAGAACACTCCCCTTAAATATGAATTAAGGGCTGAATCGCTCTGTTAGCTTTTTTTACTTGACCACATCAAACATCGTCATTCCGGCATGTTTTTAGCCGGAATCCAGGGGTTTAAACCGCTGGGCAAGCACTCTAGTACACATTAAAGAAGGTTATGTAGTCGTGGCACTGACAAGTGGTGCTTAATTCACCTTTAACTCAAAAACAACTGATAAGCCGGGTTATCAGTTTCTTCCCAAGTCTCATACCCCAGCTCATCCAAAAATACCTGAAACTCATCAGTATCTTCTTTCGGCACCTGAATCCCCGTCAAAATCCGCCCATAGGCTGCGCCATGGTTGCGGTAGTGAAACAGGCTGATGTTCCAGCGTTTACCGATGCGATTTAAAAACCGTAACAACGCGCCGGGTCGTTCGGGAAACTGAAAACGAAACAAGCGCTCGTTGGCGACGCGTCCGGCGCTATGGCCACCGACCATATAACGAATATGTACTTTGGCCATTTCGTTGTCGGTCATATCTAACACGGAGTAGCTACTTTCTTTCAGCTCGCTGATGAGAGCGTCTTTTTCGGTGTCACCACCGTGCATTTGCACACCGACGAAGACATGGGCCTGTGTGTCATCAGCGTAACGATAATTAAATTCGGTGATACCACGCAGGCCGACAATACGACAGAATTTACGGAAACTGCCGGGCTGCTCGGGGATGGTAACGCTGATCAGTGCTTCGCGGCGTTCACCCAGTTCGGCGCGTTCGGCGACGTGACGCAGGCGGTCGAAGTTCATGTTAGCGCCACTATCAATAGCGACTAAATCTTGGTCGCGAATGCCTTCGCGGTCCACGTATTTTTTCAGTCCGGCAACAGCTAATGCCCCGGCAGGTTCGGTAATGGAACGGGTGTCATCGAAGATGTCTTTGATGGCAGCACAGATTTCATCGGTTTTGACGAGGATAATTTCGTCTACGGCTTTGCGGGCAATACGAAACGGTTCTTTTCCCGCCTGACGCACGGCGACGCCATCGGCGAAGATGCCCACCTGATCGAGCAGTACACGATCATCAGCAGCCAGCGCTTCGTACATGCAGGCTGCATCTTCGGGCTCAACACCGATGATTTTGATCTCCGGGTGCAGGGTTTTGACGTAAGCGGAAATACCCGCGATGAGCCCTCCTCCCCCCACAGGTACGAAAATGGCGTGGATAGGGGCAGAATGTTGTTCGAGAATTTCCATGGCCACGGTGCCCTGACCTGCAATGACATCCGGGTCATCGTAGGGGGGGATAAAGGTCATGCCACGCTGTTTGGCGACTTTCATCGCGAGCTCAAAGGCATCGTCGTAAGTATTGCCGTGCAGGACCACCTCGCCGCCCAGTTGCTCAACGGCACGCACTTTGATGTCCGGCGTGGTTTTGGGCATGACGATGAGTGCATCCAGCCCCAAACGTTGGGCGGCCAGTGCAACGCCCTGGGCGTGATTACCCGCCGAAGCGGCGATGACCCCTTTTTGTTGCTGGGCCTCACTGAGGCGAGTGATTTTGTTATAGGCGCCCCGCAACTTGAACGAAAACACGGGTTGCAGGTCTTCACGCTTGAGCAATATGCGATTGTTGAGGCGTGCCGACAAGCCCGGCGCGATTTCCAGTGGGGTTTTTTTAGCCACGTCATAAACGCGGGCATTGCGGATTTTTTCAACGTAGTCTTTGAACATGAGTGTACGGTAGCAGCTTGCTGTTATTCTGTATAATGATGGAGAAATAAATTTATAGCCCTTTGGATAGCCAAGGATACATACAAAAATGAATCAAGACGAAATGAAAAAAGCAGTCGCCAAAGCCGCTCTCGAATACATCAGGCCCGGCATGACCGTGGGCGTCGGCACTGGCAGCACGGCCAATTTTTTTATCGATGAGCTGGCGACCATCAAGGGGCAGATCGAAACCACAGTGGCCAGTTCCGAGGCCTCCGCCGAACGACTCAAAGGACACGGGATTCCCGTCGAAGACCTCAACATGGTGAACGGCATCGACGTGTACGTAGACGGTGCCGACGAATCCAACAAATATCTGCACCTGGTGAAAGGGGGTGGTGGCGCGCTGACTCGCGAAAAAATTGTCGCCGCAGTGTCAAAGCAGTTTGTCTGCATTGCCGATGAATCCAAACTGGTGGATATCATGGGCGACTTCCCACTCCCCATTGAGGTCATTCCCATGGCACGCTCTTATGTGGCGCGCGAGATTGTGAAGCTGGGGGGGCAGCCCGCCTATCGTGAAGGGTTTGTCACAGACAACGGCAACGTGATTCTTGATATACACAATTTACAAATCATGAATCCGGTGGAACTGGAAAACCAGCTCAACAGCATTGTTGGCGTGGTCACCAACGGCCTGTTTGCGGCGCGCCCAGCGGATGTGTTGCTGCTGGGTACACCTGAAGGCGTCAAAACACTCACGTAGTGTCAAACCGATAACACCATCATGCCGCGACTGCTCATCACCTTCGGTATTCTCCTTGTGGTGGCCGGGCTGTTGTGGCCGTGGCTTTCCAAACTGGGTCTGGGGCGTTTGCCTGGGGATATTGTGGTGGAGCGGGAGAATGGCCGGCTTTATTTTCCGTTGATGACATCGCTGATTATCAGTCTGGTGTTGTCACTGCTGTTCTGGCTGTTTCGCCGGTAGTTCTTTCACTATGTCAGCGCATTATCTGTGAGTACTTTCAAGCAACTGCGCATTCTGTTTTTGCTGCTGATTCTGTTTCTGGTAGCGGCAGGCACTTGGTTGAGCCAATGGCGTAGCACCAGTTGGGAAAAACCGTTAACGGTTGCCATTTACCCTATTAATGGTGACAACAGTACGCAATCGGCAGCTTATATCGAAGACCTCTCCCTGGATACTTTTGACGATATCAAAACCTTCTTTGTGGAAGAAGCCGAGGAATTCCGGCTGATGCTAAAGCAACCTGTAGACATTGTGTTGGGGCCAGTGCTGAACGAGCACCCTCCAGCATCGCCGGAAAATCGCAACCTGCTGGGGGTGATTTGGTGGAGCCTGAAAATGCGCTGGTGGGCCTGGCGAATAGGCCAGGATGTCGGACCACCGGCCAACATCCAGATGTTTGTGCTTTACCACGACCCACAAAGCAATCCACGACTGGCGCATTCCCTGGGCCTGCAAAAAGGACTGTTAGGCGTAGTGCATGCCTTTGCCAGCCAGCGTCAGGCGGCGGGCAACAATATTGTGATTGCCCATGAATTGCTACACACCGTCGGCGCGACGGATAAATATGACCCACAGACGAATCAACCGGTTTTTCCCACAGGTTATGCAGAGCCGGATAAGGAACCGACTTTGCCGCAAGAGTTTGCAGAAATCATGGCGGGTCGAGTGCCGCTGAGTAATACGCAATTCCGACAAGCCCAAGGGCTGGGTGAAGTGATGATTGGTGAATACACAGCGCGGGAAATTCGCTGGATAAAGTAACGGGGAGGAGAAGATAATTGGTCGAATTTATGACGATACCGCGTCCTTAAATTATGCTGATATTTTGTACAGCAATTCCTGTTATTCACAAATGTAAACGGAATATTTTCCCATTCTGGGGTACTTTCACAATTCAATATCCCGGTCATGCCTCAACATTCCAGCAGAAAGGTATTTTGAAAAGTACTAATATCTTATTGAATACAATCGATTTTTGATAAGTGTGAAAAATGAAGCGCATAAAAAACGAACAGTTTGAAATCAAAAAGCACCCTGTGTGATATCCCGAAAATGTCTTATTTGCCACACTTAATATCCTGCAGTTATTGAGCAAAAAACACTTTTGTCCATGAGTATGGCGGCAATAAGGCATTGATTATTTTATAAGTTTGTTGGAGGATTTGGCAGAGCCGGG
>Ga0316204_10004350_pt1 | contig 25602 bp, 27 predicted proteins | sample 6monrhotite_MG_2_FD_205661 | JGI IMG/M metagenome (GOLD analysis project Ga0316204, IMG submission 205661) | Microbial mat bacterial communities from mineral coupon in-situ incubated in ocean water Damariscotta River, Maine, United States -... | ecosystem: Environmental > Aquatic > Marine >...
CTATGTCTTCATTTATCATTTTCCCCAACCCTTTAAAGTGAACGATTTGCATACATAATGGGCAATTATAATGCTTCCGAGTTCCCATTCAAAAGATACGTGATAAAACGTAATCCATTTATTTTATGTCGTTAAGTGGTATATCAAAAATAATAAATCAACGTTATTGAAGCTTATTCTTTGCTTGGAGTGTTGCTTACTCAGCCCCAGTAGCAGTACCTCGTCATCGTTTCTACGGCGTATTGGCATCCAATTCACTGAAGGGGGCCACTGTCACGGCAACGGTGTCGCCACCGTTTTTTCTCGCCGTGGATGCGTTTGAGTCTCCTACCATTGTTACGTTTCCTTTGAGAGCTAGGTGGAGTTATAGTTATAAGCAAATCATCAGGAAAACAGAAAAATGAAAATCGGTTTTTTACAGCTTGATGTTGCTTTTGAAAAAATAGACAGGAATATTCAGCGGGTTCAGGAACTTCTCGAACCCGTTGAGTTTGATCTCATGGTTTTACCTGAACTCTTTGCGACAGGGTGCATTTTCTATAACAAACAACATGCTTTTTCTCTGTCTGAACCTGTGCCTGAGGGAAAAATATCCCAGTCCATCATTGATATTGCCAGAAAAAAGAATGCCTGGATAATTGCGGGAATTTTGGAAAGGGATGGGGACCGCATGTATAACTCGGCTATTGTAGCCGGGCCACAGGGATATCTCGGGAAACATCGCAAGGTGAATCTTTCGATGGGGGAGGAAGATCGTTTTTGTGGCGGTGATGGATACGAAACCTTCTTGATAAATGGTGTAACGGTCGGAATACTTATATGTGTCGATAATGAAAGAGCTGAAGCGGGGGAAATCCTTGCTGGGAAATGTGTGCGGCTTATCTGCCAGCCCGCCAACCATCAGGGAGTGGATATGCTGGATACCTTTCGTGCCATTTCGGAGAAGAATGGGGTATATACAATGAGTTCAAACAGGGTTGGATTTGACCATGACACGGGTCTTAATACCCCTTTTATTGGCCTGAGCCAGATAATTGATCCTGACGGGAGAATTCTGCATCAGGCTCCTGAAAATGAGGAAAGCCTTTATATAATGGATCTTGATCTTGAGTGATCATTCGCAAGGTTGTGTTAAATGCAGACATTTATAATATTTTGAAACAAAACTTGTGCTGTTGACGTAACTTGATGCGTTGTTATTAAGTCTAGAAACAATAACTTTGGGGAAATGTTATGGAAAACATGTCCAGTATCAACAGCCGCGAAATCGGTACTCTGGGAATCTTTCATATAAAAAGATTATGGGCAATGCACGTGAAGGGCTTGCGCTGTGATCATGAAAATGAAGGGGTTATCAGTCAATTTGTGGTTGATGGACTGGAACTCGATACCCGTGAAGTTATTTCATTCCTGAACGAAACTAAACCGACTTTCTCTGATTTTGAAGCGTGGATATTGAACAAACATGAACGTAATATACCTTCAGTAATAAAGGAGAAAGTAAACCGTGCGGTTTCCTCCTTTCTGGAAGTGGGGCCGAGGGTTTACCCGCAGTCACTAGAGATTGAAGATCCGGTTTTTAGCAAGGAAGACATGGAGTTCTGGGAGAAAAACGGCTACATCGTCTTGAGAAATGCTATTCCTCTAGAGGACTGCCGGAAAGCGGTGAATATCATGTGGGATTTTCTTGAAATGAATCCTGATGAACCCGATAACTGGCATGAAAGAAGTGAATTTTTCTGGATAAGAAATTATCAGCATGCCATCTTTCGCAAAAATCGTGAATCATTAAAGATACATAAAGCTTTTGCCCAGATATGGGGGACAGAAGCCTTGTTTCCAGCTGTCCACAGTCTCAGTTTCAACCCTCCAGCCAAGGATGGCATCAGCCAGTATGGGCCTAGTTACCTCCACTGGGATGCCAGTATCGCAATGCCAATGCCTTTAGATGTCATTGGCTTGCTTTATTTGAACGATGTTGATGAAAACCAAGGGGCTTTTCAATGTGTGCCGGGGTTTCATCACAAAATGGAGTCCTGGCTAGCCAGTCTGCCAGAGGATGTTGATCCTCGTATGGAGATTCGGAAGTCATCCGAAGCGGTGAACATTTCTGGAAAGGCGGGTGACCTCATAATCAGTCGTCAGGAACTTCCTCATGGAAGCAGTTTGAACAGGGGGAATTCACCTCGTTTTGTTCAGTACATTTTGAAGCATCCTCCAGATAGAGGAATTAATCCGGTTTGGAAGTGATAATGAGTGTTTGCTAGTATCAATAGCCCTAAAGGCTGGAAGCCACAGATTCCCTCTAGATTATTTTAAAAATCTTGGAAGTCGGAGGGATGTGTGGCTTCCCTTCTTGTCCCTTCGGCACAACAAAACAATTCTTTCAGTAATCCCATGTCCCATTTTGCATGTCTGCTGGAACGGGATAGTTTTCGGTAATGACCCTCTTAATGGAATAGTATGCCGGAATGGGAGGTTGCCTTATTTCCATGATAGCCTTGATTTCCTCCTCATCGCTACCAAGATCGGTTGGCATCTCGGAAATCCATTCCTCAGGCCAATCGGAAGGGGTGGCTCGTCGCAAAACAAGACCCATGAGGCGACGCCTGAATTCCGCCCATTCCTTTGATTGAGTCTCGCTTTCAAGAATGCCCTCCACCGGGCGGATTTCAATATATATTGTTCGGCGAACTCCCGGCGTTCTTTTGGGCTGTGAGCCGTGAAGTATCATCATGTCCTGTACCAGAATATCCCCCGCTTTGGCGGGTAGCTCAACAACGCCGGGAATATCCCATCCATGTTTTTCCGAAAGCCCCTGAATGTCCTGTTGTTCATGCTGTGTATTGTCAATATATCTGAGACAACCGTCACCTGGCCCCGCATCATCAAGGTAAACCCCAACGTTAAGGTAGGGGTAATTTCGTGGATGTTGCGCGCCTTGATGCCAAATTATAACGGGATGAGGATGTTGATGCTTATACACAATGTCCACCTGCATCGGAACCGCATTTTGTCCGCACAGGTCACGGGCAATAGCAATCATCGCCGGACAGGCGAGCAGGTCGAGCACCGCATCTGGATCTTTCTCTATAATGTCATTGTGCCTCATAAGCCTGTCGCCGACCGGATCGTTTACAACGCAAGCGGTCTGGTGAAGAACGTCATTCCGATGGGCTTCCATGGCTTCTGATTCTAATCTTTGCGCTAATTGCTGCCAGCGTTCCAGTAATTCGGGCGGAAGTGCTCCGGGAAAGGAGGTGTAGCCTCTGTTGAAATATTGTTCCTTTTGTTCCGTGCTTGCTTCAAATCTAGACATCTGTGATCCTCCTATCGTTACAGGCTTTGGGAAAGTGATTAATCTCGCAGTTTTGTCTAATGCCAGTCGTTTTTTTGGGATAAGTTCTAAGAAGACTGTTGAATTGAAACCTTCTAAAAAAACAAGCTTTTTTGTTCCGGTTCTCCTTACAGTATTTCTTTTAGCGCCCCATATTTATAAGCTCCTTGAGCCAGTCGTTGACCACGCAATCAATTACAAGGTGGATTCGGTCGGTTTCTCCTTTATTCTCCACCCCGTGTGGCAGGCTGAAGTTATAGAGCCAAGTCTCACCTTCCTTCATATGGACTTCCTCTTCTCCAAGGGTAAAGATTACGCTGGGATTTGTTTGGATTACAAGATGTATTCTTAGCTCGCCGGAGTTGAACCCAAAGTCGGGGTCCTCGTGAATGCCCACCTTGGCCCCTGGCTTTAAGCGCAAGAGACGGGTGGTTTTCATTGTCGTGGCAAAACGTGACAAAACATCTTGGATGTTTGGTGAGTTTTGCAAGAGGGGGGTTGGGACATATTCCCGCGTATCAAAAGGGGTTGAGGTTATCTGGGCTATTGGATGCAGTTCAAGGGTGCCTTCCGGTGCCAGCAGGGGTAGCGCACTCCAGTCACCATGATAAAGCCTTGTGTTTACATGAAGAAGCCATTCATCTGAATTGATTCCTTGTAAATCTTTTTTAAGCTTTTCCGCCTCAAAGGGGAAATCAAGCCGGACTGCTTTCTTCTCGTTCATAGCTTGACCTTGCGAAGTTAAAGTTTGAATGATTTATGTATTGCAACTGATAGTCATATGGATTCAATAATAATTGGTATATTGCATCACAAGAATATGGGCAAATACTATTTTAATCATTGAGATTAATCTTAGGTGCAAAGTTTATCGCAGTAACCCTATATGTGATAAGTTTATATACATATCCTCACAATTAACAACTTGGGATGACGGTAACAATCGTTTCAAATATGGAATATCCTTTACCGGAGACTCACAGCATTATTGTCTCGACTTTGAGCCCCACTTTATAAACGCGGAAACAGCTTAGGAAATATGACCTTTCAGAATCAATTAACGGAAAAAATTGTCAGCTTCATTCGGGGCAAGGGCGTTGAGGTTGTTGAAACCGAACTCGAACAGGAAATTTTTATTCCCGGCATATATATCTCGGAGGGAAAGCTTTTTGTGGATGAGGAAAAGCTGCTCTATCCTGGTGACTTGCTTCACGAAGCGGGACACATAGCCCTTATTCCCTCTGATGTCAGAAAATACGCAAGCGATAATGTTGGAAAGATTGAGGAAGTCGGCGATGCCTATGAAGTCGAGTCAATTGCTTGGTCATGGGCGGCAGTGATTGAATTAGGAATCGCCCCAGAAGTGCTTTTTCATGACAAGGGTTACCTAGGTAACGCTCAGAACCTTTTGCTTAATTTTCAGATAGGGGTTTATAGTGGATTGAAGAGGCTGGAGGATTTCGGCATGGCCTATTCTCCGAACAGGGCTAAGGAACTCGGCATACAACCGTATCCCGCCATGCATAAGTGGCTGCGGGATTAGCGTTTTGATGCGTATTTGACGTTCAAAAAGAGCGCGGAGGGACATGGGATGCCCCCCGTTTATCGCAATTCAGGAAGCGGCAATTCGTTGCAACTCAGCCGCCATTTTAACGCCGATCTCAGAACCCACTCCTTCCAGTGCGGCGATGATTTCATGCACGTTATGATCGGTGATGGTTGGGTCACCATATTTGGGGTGAGCGTCGTGAAGGAAACCAGCTTCTTTGAATAAATTCTCAAGCCATTCGTTTTTTCTGCAATCAATTATGAGATGAACGCTATCCAGTTCAGAAGGGTTTTGAACCCCATGCATGCATGAGGCATTCAAGTACCAGCAATCACCTTCGCTAAAGTGTAGCTGCTCTCCGTTTACGGTAAAGACAAGCTGAGGGGTGGTTTGAATGGGAACGTGTATCCTGATGACTCCTGAGTCATAGGCGGCATTTCGGTCAGCGTGAAGGGCGATTTCTTCTCCCGCTGCTAGAGACATTAAGCTAACGCCAGCCTTCTCGCATTTCAGGCGGTCAATGACCTCCTTGAAATAATGGCAACGATTCAATATCGGTGACGGAAGATAGTTCGCATCAGCATCAAAACCGTAAATTGTATCATTCCTGACATCAACGCTATAAAGCGGGACGCAACGCATTCGCTTTTTATACGCTTCGCCACTCATATGGTTTTGCCATTCATCTGGCTGGATTTTCTCCAAGTCCCCCTTTAGTTTTTCGACATCGAACTTGAAAGGCAGCTTGAGCCACTTGGTCTTGACCATACTGTCCCTAATATCTTGAAGTGTTGTTGACAGGTTTTCCTCAATTCCCACTAATTGTCCGGAGCGAGGATGTCCACTGAGTAAGAAGGTATAAGCGAGTTCTGGCTTAGCTCCTAGCCTATAGCAGAAGGATAATTCACCGCCATTGCAAAACGTTTCGGGCAACCTGAGTGGCTGAGGCTGGGTCAAGCTTGAATTGTGACACTTCAGAATATTTTCATCGTCGATATCGACTTGCGTCAAAAGCGTCAGCTCATATCTATTCCTGTCATAGGCGGGAATAGTGATTGTTGCGGCGGGCAGGAAATTTTCTTCCTCCGAATCCCACTCTTTTATCGATTGTGCATTGAGCTGGAAAATTGTGCCTAACTCCAGTCGGTCACGTTCGGCCTTGGGTATCTCCCCTGTATGGTCAGACGGTAAGGCAAAGAACTCTTTTGTGGGATTGACAAGAGCGGCCTTGACTGTGACCGATTTCGGAACAAAAATCGCAGTTGGAACCTGCCCTAAAAGGTTTCGCATGACAGAGACCTGTGGCTCTTTTCCAAGGCATACATTCATGGTTTCACTGACGATGACATTAGGAGTTTTGTTGGGGGGGATTTGATATTCTGATGCGTCAGCCAGCACGTATTCAGTTACAAAGTCTTGGTAGCCAAGTTCCTTTACCAGCTCCTGGGCGTGAAACAAGGATTCCTTGTTGATATCTATGAGGGTGAAGCGAACCTCTTGCGCAGAAAAAATAGACATGAGCGGGAGAGCCAGCAGCGCATAGGGCCCACAGCCTGCATATAAGACCTGAATGGGCAGTGATTCATTCTTCTCAAGTGATGTCTGGATGGCATTGTTCACCCCCCGAATAAAGCCCGCAGTACGTGATAATTCCCTGATGCACAAGGCTGCCTGTGAGGGGGAGACCGCAAAACCTGTCGGAAGCATTATCTTGCCTTCGTAAATATTCTCCTGTATCTGGAACTTGGAGTTTTCCTCAAAGAACTGAATCAGTTCCATTGCTGTCGGAATCAAGGAAGTTAGATTCGCCTGAGGGGACAGAAGAGTATTGCTAATATTTCGTAATTGATTTTGGATGGTATCCATTATTTTTTGGCTGTAGGTTTAATGACGGGTGGGACATAAAACAGATTTAATTATATAGCTCGCTGATTCTCAGCGAATATGTTTTATATCACTCTTGTTCAGAACAGTATTTTTCCAAGTACGTATTGATCAGTGCATCACTTGGCGATGGAAATTTTTTCTCGCCTTGAGTGAGCTTGTGCATTCGGCTCGGTACGGGGGAATTCAGCGATAAAAATTGGCATTGACCGCTGAGCGCTGGTCATGGATACTTCAATTTCCACTTTAGAATTTCCGATTCTTTCACTTAGACGGAATGAACGGTAAATTACACGAAACAGTATTTCTTTAGGAGATTAGTTAGTATGCCTCAAAGCAGTTCCGCTGCACTATTCAAGCCACACGAAAAAAGCACTTTTGTTATTAATTTTGAAGATGGGTCTTTTAATCTGTACCTCGACAAAGTTGAAATAAGCAAAAACCAAATGGAAGGATATGAGTCTTTCAGTCTCTATTTTTTCAGTGAAGGGGAAATTTGCCTGCCACAGGGAACGTATTCGCTGGAACATCCGGTGCTAGAGAGAAAAGATATTTTTATCGTGCCGATTCGTGAGAATGAGAAAGGCTTTGAATATCAAGCAGTTTTTAATGTAACGGCTGAAAAAAATTGTTAATTAAAATTAGAAATGTCTGGATGTTTTCCAAGATGAGGAATAATTAATACGGTGAGGCAAACCCTAGACTATGCAGGGGGACTCCAAAAGTTTGACTTATACGGCGATGTTGCGGAAAACTGATTGGGAAATAGTATGGTTAGGGGGTGTCGACTTGAACGTTTCACCGTTGTTTGTAGCGTTACCCTTACAAATATCCGGCCAAATTTTTTCGCATCTCGATCAGTTTCTTTGTTTGGTTTTTGCACAGCTAACTTACCGAGAAAGCCTGTGCGACATCAAAACCTGCCTGTGCGTTCACCAAGCCAAGCTCTACCACTTGGACATTCGTTGCAACACAGCCCCGTTAGCCGATACCAACGAACAGCGCGATCGGCACATCTGCGAAGATTTCGAGTTAAACCTCATTCAGATTACCTGAAAGCGCTAGCCTAGCGACAGTTTTGCTGTGAAGCTGAAGCAGACCTCCTAAGCACTCGACACCACGCCCATCGATTTATGCTTGAGCATCTTTTGATAAGCCACTTAACTATAGGTTCAGCGCACAAAAACTGCCTTACTGTGTATGTTGCATTTATAGAGGCGTTCTTAAATCTACCTATCAGTTCTGATAGGTAGATTTGTATACGAATATCTGTAAGAATGCGTTTGCTAGTCGGCACTACTTAATCGGCGCAGAATTAATTGACGGATCATTGATTTATGGTGTTTTTTATTTATTTAGCTTGGGTTCGTTGATCTGCGAAAATAACGTAGTATTTCTATTCTATTTTCCATCAATTTATTTACGAAGGAGGTTCAAATGGCAGAACCATTTATAGGCGAAATCCGGATGTGGGGCTTAACCTTTGCCCCGAAGTATTGGGCCATGTGCGATGGTCAGGTGATGAATCCCGCCGAAAATCAGGCGCTGTACGCGCTTATCGGAACGACGTTCGGCGGCAACGGCGTGACAACCTACAAGCTTCCCGACCTGAGGGGCAGAACGCCGCTCCATCGCGGACAGGAAACAAATATGGGTCAATACGGGGGGCAGGAAAGAGTGACCCTCAGTTTAGCCACTTTGGCATCACACACTCACTCGTTTCTTGCAGATGCCGACGCGGGAGATAGCGGGAGGCCAAAGGACACCACTGTCCTGGCGAAATCGAAGCAAGGTGTGTCAATGTATGGTTCCCCAACCAAGCTTGTCGCCATGAATCCCGGCTGTATTGGCCCGGCAGACATCGGAGACCAGTCCCACGCGAACATGCAACCGTCAACGGTGATTCATTTCTGCATTGCGTTGCAGGGACTCTTTCCATCCAGAAACTAAGGAGGCACTATGGCAGAACCATTTATAAGTCAAATAACAATGTTCGCGGGCAACTTCGCTCCTAGGGGTTACGCGATGTGTAACGGGCAATTGCTCCCCATAGCCCAAAACGAGGCTCTCACCGCCCTTATCGGGGCGGCCTATGGGGGAGACGGACGGGTGACAATCGGCGTTCCCGATTTACGGGGCAGGGTTCCCATGCATGCCGGCACCGGGCCTGGACTGAGTCTAAGGTATCTGGGACAGCTTCTGGGAACTGAGACGGTTACCGTTCGGGAGAACGAAATTCCCGTCCATACCCACAACTTTATGGGGTCGTCTGATGCCGCCACCTCAGATTCGCCGACAGACAACGTTTTGGCTACGACGGCAGATAACACATACGGCGATGGTCAGCCGGCTACAAACCTCACGGCAATGAAGGAGGGCATAATCGGAGACACAGGCTCCTACGAGCCTCATTCAAACATGATGCCCTACTTGTGTATTAACTTTATCATTGCCCTTAAGGGGGCATTTCCCGCTAGAAACTAAGGAGGCATTATGGCAGATCCATTTCTCGCCGAAATCAGAATGTTCGGCTTTAACTATCCACCAGCATATTGGGCATTTTGCAACGGTCAAGATTATCCGATTTCGCAAAACTCGGCCCTTTTTGCGCTCATAAGCAACACCTTCGGAGGCGACGGTCGTACGTCAATGGCGGTTCCCAATCTTCAGGACAGGGCACCCATGCAACCGGGCTACGGGCCGGGTCTGACCACTCGATATTACGGCAAGTTAGGCGGCGTTTCCGCAGTCGCCCTGACTCAGGAACAAATTCCTACGCACAGTCATGAGTTCCAGGCATCGAAAGAAAGTGAATCTAAGTCTCCCGCAGGCATGTATGTCGGAAAATCAAGAGGTAGCATTTATTACGACCAAACGCCCGAAAGCCCAACGCAACTTGCGATTCAGGCAGTCAACAACACCGGTCAGTCGTATAAGCATGAAAACCGTCAGCCATACCTGCCCCTTAACTTCTGTATTTGCATGAACGGAACCTTTCCGCAAAGGAACTAGTTCAGTTTTCGTTTTGGCGGAGTTCCTCTCCGCCAAAACTTTCCTCTTTCATCCAGAAAAATTTTTCCGATTACTATTCAAGAGGACTTGAATGGTTATTTATATGGCGCTTTTCAAGGTCGCCATTATAGGATAGAGCAACTCTAGCAATGAATCTCATCAAGTATTTAAAATGATTTGGCGATCTTTGAGTTCTTCTGCAGTTCTTATTAGGGCTTATACGCCATACCATGCGACATGACTTGTTCTTGTTTTATGCTTTGCAAGCTCAGCATGTCTTGCCACATAATGCCTGATACTTTTACTCGGAAAAAAGATCAAGAGTCTGTTGTATTGGGGATGGATTATCTTCTCGTTGGGACTATTACATGCCATGTGGAGCTCCCCTCCATCGTGGGATTTCCAGTTAGGTGACAGGTAAAGTATCGTGCATATTTTTCTGTTCTTTTTGGCATCATTGTGTGGTTTAAAATAATGAGTGTCTTGGAGAGATTGGGTTACATTGCCTTCTAGGTTTAGGGGGCAACCTAAGAACTCTTCAAGATAATGAGGAAATATAAACTGGTAAAACAACTGGAACTCCTTGTATCATTTTCCAATGATTGCTTTTGCGGAATTCTGGATTTACACCGTTAATATGCTGAAGAAAACAAAATCTATCTTCCTCCGCCGTTCCCATAAAAAATTCCTTTGATACAGGCTCATTGTTTTTCCAGGTCATAAAACATTCCTCATACGTCGCTTCTTCGTCAATTACTTTTTGCAAGGCGTTGATATGTTCTTTCTGGAAAAAGTCATCGAGAAAAACCCCGTTATTGAATTCTTCTGTTAAGGTATTCTTTAATGTGTTTATGGCTGTACGACTCAGGTGCTGAGGTTGTATCCACTTGCCAAGTTCTTTTAACGCTTTCATTTTTTTGCTTTCGATGAATTATTGGTACAGCCCGATAACAAGGGTAAGCGTCCCAACGTATTGTGGCTCATACTCCATACCATGCGACATGGCATGTTCTTGTCTTATGCTTTGCAATCTCAGTATGCCTTGCTACATAATGCGGGGATGTCTGGCTGGGGAAAAACAACAACAACCTGTTGCATTGGGGGTAAATTATCTTCTCATTTTTGCTATTACATGCCATGTGGAGTTCTCCTCCATATTCAGGTTTCCAGCCTCGTGACAGATATAGTACCGTGCAGACTTTTCTTTTTCTTGCTTTATCACAGTGTGGTTTTAAATAATGAATGTCCTGATGGGAATGGGTGAAATGACCATCAAGAAGCAGAGGATAGTCTGCGAACATTTTAAGATAGGATGGAAAAATAAACTGGTAAAACATCTGAAATTCCCGGTATTTTTTCCAGTTTTTGCTTTTTCGGTACTCTGGTTTTACCTCGTGAATATACCTGCGAAAAAGAAACCTCTCCTCCTCCGGAGCTTTCATGAAAACCTCCTTTGGCACGGGGTCTTTCTCGGTGAAAAGTTTAAAATGTTCCTTGTATATCGCCTCTTCGTCAATTACCTTTTGCAAGGCATCGATATGTTCCTCTAGAAAAAAATCGTCGAGTAAAACCCCGTTATTGAATTCCTCCGTCGAGGCATTCTTTAATCTTGTAATAGATGAAGATTGCAGATGTTGAGGTTGTATCCACTTGCGAAGCTGATTAAAAGCACTCATCCTCTTTCTCTCCGGTGATAAATTATTGGTGTAACCAGGTTACAAGGGCAAATCGTCCGTTATCTGGTGAAGATGAAGTCAGAGTGACCTTGGTTACTTCGTGAAAGGAACTGCTGTAAAAACACAGGAAACTGTTGTCTTCAGGGACAATTCGAGTGTATACCTCAAGGGGTTTACCATTAACGGGATTTTGATCATATAAAAGAACATGTCCGCCTTCGAACCTTTTGGGTTTGTTGTGGAAATAATAGACAAGGGTAATAAAACGGTTGGAAGCTGTCACGAGCTTTTGAATGTCGTTATGTCGGGCAAAATGCGCTAATTCTCCGTAAAGTAAAGCCTTTACCTCCCACATGCTCGGAGTGAACTCTTCAACGCCTAACCTAGGAAAAATATCAGGGAGCTTCTTTTCAAGCGCTGAATGCCACTCTGCTTGCAAATCGTTGCTAAGTTTTAACGTCTTTGACAAACGTTTTTCCGGAGTAACGATCTTTTGCTCATCGCCATGATAAAGTTTACTTTCTGTTGCCTGTTCTTTATGGGAAATTACGTAATCAAGTAGTTTTCTATGAAGAGGCGTAGATAAAAAATCGGGAAGGTATAAAAAAGGCTGAACGCCCCCAAGGTCAGAATTTATTTCTTCCCCCGACATAAGGTCATGTAGACCTTTTACCTGTTCGTCTTCCGGCTTGAATTCCATACACAATTTGACATATTCTAGGGCCTTGTTTAAATCTCCTCGCATACGGTAAAGGTTCTCCATACGAAGGATATCTTCAAACGTACCTTGCGAAAAACCAACTTGCAGGGCTAACTTGTTTATAGCCTTGTCAAGTAAGTTGAGCTTTTGCTTTTCGTTTAATTCCATAGAGAGAACTTATTGTATCGGAAGGGTCAAAGTTTACATGTTGCAAACCTTATTAAATCCACAGATTGCACAGATGACGCGGATTGATTATCTGTGGAATACGGCATATTAAAATTAAAGCACGAAGAAAAGAATTGTTTTAAGCAAAGAAAAAGTAAATGTTTTTGTTTCTGCATTCAGCAGTCGTTTCTTTCTTCGTGTAGTGGTAAAAAGTAAGTGCGTTGCAGCTCAAGGTGTCATTGTAGGAACCAAGAGATTACCACAGCAAGAGGTATGCATCACAATGACGCATATTGCAAACCACTTTTCTTTAATTCTTTGACTATGATTATTGGGAAAGCTTTAAACTTCCGATACAACAGGACTGCAAAAAAGAGATTTCACGGATTCATGAGAGAATCGAACAAAAATTAAATAAGCTGTGTCACCGGCGGTTGCTCTTTATAATCAATTAACGTATTTATGTTTTTGATAGCGTATATATAAAATGATGGAACTCGGAAATGGGTACGTTTTTTTATGAGAATAAAGTAAAATAGTTTCTTTCAAAACATATGCTAATGAGGAAATTGGGAAATGATAAAAATCACCCTTGGTTCAACCGTTTGTCAATCCGACGATCAGGTTTCAACGGAAATTGATGATGAAGTGGTGTTGATGAGCATTGAAAAAGGGGCGTATTTCGGATTGAACAATGTCTTAAGCCGTATTTGGAAAATGCTTGAAGAGCCAGTTGCCGTTTCAAAAATTTGCGAGACCCTTCAGGAGGATTTTGACGTTGAACGGGAAGTCTGTGAAAAAGATGTCGTTGAAGCGTTACAGCAGCTTGCCGAAAAGGAACTTATAGTCGCATCATGAAGAACCTTCTTTATAAAATAGGAAAAATATCATTTCGAGACTGTTTTTTGTTTGCTGAAGCCTGTTGTTATTTGATAATTGCAAGCTTTGCCAAGGAATACCTGCCCTTTCATTGGTATGTTTTTCTCCTAGGCAAACAGGAAGGGTATAACAGCGACAAAGAGAGTGTCGAAATTATCAACAAGTCAATTAAAGACTGTCAAATTGCACTGTTCAGGGCAAGAAGGTATCTTCCTCTTGAAGGGAAATGCCTCGTAAGGACTATTGTCGGTACATTAATGTTGCGAAGGCAGGGGATTCCCAGTCGGGCTTTCTTTGGCGTTGATAAAGAAGGTGATAAGCTCCTTAAAGCACATGCATGGTTAAAGGTTGGAGAACATTTTTTTACCGGAAAAAAGGAAGAGCGATTCTATAAGGTTATCACCACCTTCTCCCGTTAAAATTTGATATAGCAAGTAATCATTGATGTTGCACTGTCTTCTTAAATCTTCTACTGTTCTCCAGTAGAACAAATCCACCCAAAAAAAACGAATTACTATGTATCTTTATCGTGTTTATGGCCTGAATATTTCCTCTGAACTGGAATGCCCTTCATTGTTACCGTCAGATCGTGAGGCAGACATTACAATTCGATTCGGAATCATAAGTTCTCAATTCGTTGCGAAAATACCGCATAAAGCGGTGAATGTTATTAGTAAAACTCAGGTTTTTGCTGATTTTAAAGGAATTGCCAAATACCTGATTAGTGACGGGAAAGATGTACTTGTCGAACCCTATTGGGGGGGGGAGGAAATGGTGCGGCTTTTTCTCTTGGGAAGCGTTATGGGAATTATTATGCACCAGCGGGGCCTTCTTCCGCTTCATGGATGCGGAATCGTTCATAACGAAAAAGCAATATTGTTTCTCGGAGTAACCGGCATTGGGAAGTCGACTCTTGCTGAAGCGTTTCGGAGAAAAGGCTATGAATTGTTGACTGACGATGTCGCTGCCCTTTCCTTTCATAAGGGGAATGAAGTTGTTGTCTCTCCCGGTTATCCAATGATTAAACTGATGGATGATGCCGTTAAATATTTCAAGATATCGACTAAAGGACTCGCAGGAGCCCATCCAAAAAAACTAAAATATGTCATTCCCGCCCAAAAGGATTTTTGTACATCGCCAAAACCGCTTGGAAAAATATATATTCTGGAGCGTACCGAGGAGAAAATCCTTACGATTGAAAATCCTCGAAAAATCGTAACCGTCCCATTGCTGAAACATAACACCTACCGCAAAGTAGTCATAAAGAGGCTGGGGTTATTACAACGCCAGCTTGAACAGTGTGTTCGTCTTGCCGACAATTATCCGGTTAAGGTAGTTTACCGCCCGGACAACGCCTCTGCTATTCCACAACTCATAGATGCCCTTGAAAAGGATTTTCAATAATGGGGAATATTCTCTGGATAGCCTCTTATCCGAAATCGGGTAATACTTGGTTTAGGATGTTTCTTTCGCATATCTTACGTGACGAGATATCCTCGATAGATATTAATCAATATGAAAGTGATGGAATAGCGAGCGCTAGAAATGCTTTTGATTATTATTCTGGGTTGGACTCAACCGATTTGACCCGTGAGGAAATAGAAAGACTTCGCCCCGATGTATATGAAAAGATGTCTGCGACTGCCGAGGGCTTACTCATAATTAAGGCGCACGACGCATACAAAACCCTTCCTGACGGTAGACACCTTTTTCCTTCCCCTGCGACAAAAGCGGCTGTTTATCTTCTTCGTAATCCTCTTGATGTTCTCGTTTCCTATGCCCACCATAATGGTCAGAGCATTGAAAAAACTATTAAGGCGATGAATAATGCGGATCATACGTTAAGTTATAAGAAAAATAATGCCCTCAGCCAATTGCCTCATTTTCTCGGTACTTGGAGTCATCATGTGCAGAGTTGGACTGAGATCCCAAGTTTCACTTATGTCATTCGGTATGAAGATTTACACCAGAAACCGTTAGATACATTTAAAAAAGCTGCTGAGGCGATTGGCCTTAATAAATCAACTGAAAGAATAAAAAAGGCGATTGAAGCCACTTCCTTCGATAATTTACAAAAACAGGAACAGGAAAAAGGCTTTCATGAGAGACCTCATTCGTCATCTTCTTTTTTTCGTTCTGGAAAACTCGGTTCATGGAGGGAGTCGCTTACGGAAAAACAGGCGGGGGCAATTATTGAGAAACATTCTGTCATGATGAAACGTTACGGGTATCTTGACCATAAGGATAATCCCGTTTACTAAAAGTTGAAATTTGATGAACTATTTACTCTACGGGCTTTCCTGGTCTCTGCCTTTTTTGTCGCCGGATCTTCCCGAAACAAAAGAACTGCCTGCGATAACAGTGGCCTTTGGCGTTCTTGATGAAAAAGATATTAATTGGACTCACACGGGTGTTTGTTATAAAGCTACTCGGGGTGCATACCTTCTTTGTGTACCCGGCGTAGCGAAATATCTGGCAACGAACGGTGATACCATCATCATCGAAGCGGAGGCTAATATCCCTCAAGAGGACATTGTTATTTTTTTGTATAACCTTGTGGCGGGGGCTATCTTGTTGCAACGGGGAATCCTTCCTCTTCAGGCAAGCGTTGTCGCAAAAAAGGGTAAGGCTTCAGTTTTATTAGGTGGCTCGGGAATGGGTAAATCTATTGTTGCAGCAGGTTTAATGCAACAGGGATTCGATTTCGTAACGGATACTATCTGTGCTGTGCATCCCGGGGATGAACCTATCATCAAGGCCGGCTATCCATACCTTATGCTTTGGCACGGGGAAATGAAAATGCTTGGATACGAACCAAACCAGTGCAAAAAAGCTCGAAGACACCTTGAGAAGTACTGCCTTCCTGTTCCAGATGAGCGATTCTGTACAGAAGCTATCATTGAAAATTTATATCTTTTCGAAAACAGCAATGAAAGCGGCCTCTATGTAACACCTATAATCGGACAAGCGAAATTTACGGCAATTTTGATTAGTGTGTACCATAATCCCCTCATTAACGCTTTTGGAGTTCAAAAAGAGTTGTACAGATCTATTATTACTCTTATAAACAAAAGTTCAATCGAAAAAGTGCGTTCTTCTATGAGACTTGATAAAACGCATGACTTTCTTAATTCTTTTTCCAAGCAGTTTTGAGAATGAAACGAAAACTCCGGCGTATTTCTTCGATACTGTTTAGAAGCTGTAACTTATTTTTTTGCTGGAAACCGAAGCCGAGTCAAAACAATGGTGAAAAACTCCGCTCAGCCGCAAGTCAATACTTCCTTTTTGATCAACCAACTGCTGTTCGTGCGTCAGTTAAAATACTTGCATTAATTATCTGGCCTTTTAATGCTGTCCGTCTTGTCCTTTTGTGGAATTTTAGGTTTGCCGCGACGGTAAAAAAGGAAAACGGCGTAGGTTTTTTGCGCCAATTTGTAGAACCAATGAGGCTGGCATGGTCGGAATTTATTCATCCTCGTTATTATTACCTGTTCCGGCTCTTCGACAAAGAACGGCTGGACAGGCGCGGTGAATATTTTCTTCAACGAAATACCTCAGGTTTGTTCCATGCGTTGAATGCTTTTGAGTCCGGCGATTTGATAAATGATAAGAGCCGTTTCGCGGATTTTTGTTGTAAAAAGGACATACCGACACCAATTACCTTTGCTTTATTTGAAAACGGAACGACAATCCTCAAGGAGAAACAAGAGGTATGGCAGGAAACGGATGTTGTAGTGAAACCCATTGCTGGCCATATGGGGCGGGGAATTCACTTTGGATATGCAGAAGGGGGAGGGAGATATAAATACCGAGGAAAATCTCTGCATGTTAAGGAATTATTCAAACTCCTGAGTGAAGAGTCTCATGCAGAATCGCTTCTTCTCCAGAAAAGATTGCATAATCATCCAGACCTTAGGCGATTGTCGAATGAATATCTTGTTACCATTCGTATGGTCACCTATATGGACAGTGATACCCCCCATTTTCTTGGAGCTCTTTTACGCCTTCCCTACGACGAAATCACGATAAGTAACCATGGCTGGATTTTGCCCCTTGACGCTGAAACTGGACGCATTCTTTCCACCCCTATTCTTCCCCTTCTGCCGGAAATAAAAGAGAAATACATCAAAGCTGGTGAGTTAAGTATCGGAAATGTTATCCCCTTTTGGAAGGAAAGCAAGAAGCTTGTACTTAAAACTCACCGCTTACTTCCTGAATATTTTTCCCTTGGATGGGACGTTGCCATAGGGGAAGATGGACCATTTATCCTTGAAGCGAATATTAACTGGGGTATTGAGAATCTTCAACTCTTCCATGATTGTCCTCTCGGAAATACGGAGTTTGCGAATTGTGCAGTAGAAAAGTTGAATTTATTAAATGAATCCGCGAAACGACCGAGATCATGATTTCGTGAATCGATTAATAGTGAAGATCAACCACAGATTTACCGATGGCACAGCTCTTTTAATAATGGATAAACTCATCAATCCATTGTTTCTCTCGTGAACTTCGTGTAGATGGTATTAATTTAAATACCGTATTCAACAGACAATCAATCTGAGCAATCTGTGTACTATGGTTTCAATTCAATAAAAATGAAAAACTCTCAGCAATCTCTTAATCTCGATGCCTTTCTTGCTTCGCCTGATTTCTATCCGATCAACTTGGATATTCTCAATAATAAAGTTCTTTTGGTTCAGTTAACCCGAAAAGAACTGAGGGATGCCTCTTTCCACAATAAACGCTCGATGACAGGAAATAGAAAAACCTTTCAGGTGGATTTATCTTCCTTTCTCTCTTGGACTGAAGAAGTCTCGCCAGAGCCAAAACCTGTTGGTTATATTTTTCATAATGCTTTTTGCGGTTCTACCCTTCTGTCACGATATCTAGACATAGCTGAAAGCACAATTGTTTATCGTGAACCAAGTGTTTTGGCAACACTTTGCGATTGTAAGCAGAACTCCCCTCAATGGCTTGAATCTGAACCGTTGCAAAGAATGTTTCGTTTGATGGTTGCCTCATTGACTCGTAGAAAAGAAAAAAATGAACGCTCTGTCATAAAGTTAAATGATCGTTGCAACAATAGTATTGATGATCTTCTTGATTTGCATCCGGTTAATCGTGGGGTTTTGCTCTTTTCCGATTTTCAATCTTTTCTCCTTGCGATTTTGGACAAGCCTGTAAGGAGAAAGTGGCTCAATGAGCGGTCAAACTTTTGCACCGATACCCCATTAAATGATTATCTTCCGACTGTAGGAGCTTCTGAGACAAGTTTTACCGATGCCATTGCTCGTTATTGGTTGACGCAAATGCTTTATTTTGCACGAGTTTGTAATCGACAAAAAGGGAAAGTGCTACCTCTCCCTTATCGTGAATTAGTAAAAAGACCGGAAGAAACCGTTACTTCCGTTGTAGATTTTCTTAATATTGGAGTAAGTTCAAAGACCATTTGTGAGAATGTTACTCAGATTAAACAGGTACATGCAAAAACGGGGAAACGATATTACGCCAAAGACGATTTAGAACAAAAGACTTTGTTGAGCAAAAAATACGCACAAGAAATTGAACAAGCTACCAGATGCAAGGACGTTCTTCTAGAAAGTAATTCTGATTTAAAAGAGAGAATCGTGCTTTTTCTCAAAGAGTAAATGCTACCTGAGACTTTTATTCTAAACTGTAGAAGGTGCTTTGCCGTGATGTATTGTTTAATGAGTTGTCGTTGTAGCAGTAATTGATATGATTCATTGTTGGGTATATTTATGAATGATTACCAAATAGTTTTTTTGATGTGTTCGGAACGCTCAGGGTCAAATTTGATTCGGGTCATGCTTGATGCGCATTCAGAGGTATTCGCACCGGCACCTTTGCACTTTGTCCGAGATATTGGTGCTCATTTTCACGCAACTATAGTGCGTAAGGATTCTTCAGATGCCTGGGGTCTAATGCGAACGCGTATTGGTAACAGAATCGAGAGGTTTTATGGCAAGGAAACCAGAAAGATGGTTCTATGTGAGATTGATACGATCAAAGAGTTTTCAGCTCGCAAAATATTAAAGGTTATTTACGAGACGCTTCTTGCTGGAAATTCGTATAAAGTTCTCTTTATTAAAGAGAATAATATTCAACGAAATCTCTTTTTTCTGCTTCATTATTTCCCTGACGCAAAATTTGTTTTTCAGGTGAGAGACCCTCGGGACTTTCTTGCATCGACAAAAGGTTTAAAGAGTTCTTGGCTTGGTAATAAGTTTGGCTCTAACCGGCGAGCAATGGAGGTGTGGAGGGAAGACCAACTCGGCGGTCTCTCGGCATTGACTCACCTTGGTGAAGAACGGGTGTTTTTGCAACGTTACGAAGACCTGATCGCTGAACCAGAGAAGGTGCTTTCTAAATTATGCTCCTTTTTGGATCTTGAATTTCAGCAGTCGATGCTCGATTTTCATAAAAAGGAAAGCACAAGGCTGGTGGCGAAACAGGGAGAATGCTGGAAGAACCTTCAGGAACCATTGATGCCGAGAAATTTAGGTAACTATAAAACGAAACTGTCTTCTTGGCAGGTCAGAATGATTGAAACGTATCTCGGAGATATTATGGAATGTTTTGGCTATCAGCGCTGTTTTCTTAAAGACAAAGAACCTTCGCTATTCCAGATTTTCTGGCCGCATATCACCGAACCCTTTGAGAAAATAATTAACAGGAATAAACGACCGTTTTATCTCGATGGGGGTGATGAACTTTGGTATAAGCTCGAAAAGGTTGCTGACCCAGTCAACTTCCCATATGTAACGAGTCATTCGGATATCAATAATGATGATTGACAAGGAATTGATTTAAATAATGAATATTACTTTTTTGTACCTCAATGCAAACGAAGACTTCCAATTGTCCCTCTTTATTGAGGAAACGTTCATTGCTGCAAGCCGCCTAACAAGAGAAGATGTCTAAAAGCATAAAAAGTCCCTTACTGACGAAAAACGAGGTTATTCATAACCGGGGCATCGTTTTGATAAAAATACCCCGAACGGGAAGCCAATCCTTCCTGAGAACAATAGTGTGTTCCTGTGTTAACAAAAAGGTTGAGAACTACCATCGTTATAGACTTGAAGAAGTTTTTGATCAGACGATGTCCCTCAAATTATGGTCAGACCTCCACAACCGTCCTGAGATGAAAGGCGTTTTGCGATGGGATAAGATGAGAAAGGCAGGTCACAACCTTTTGTTGGATTCTCCAACAGCATGGGATGTCGGCGGTCAACTCTTCCGGGAAAGGCAATTGGAAATAATTGGCGATAAGAAATATAAGATTTTAATGTCTCATTGGCCGTGGTCTTATAAACCGGATATTTACCGCAGAATAATGGTTAGCGATAACCCCGTGACAATAACCTTATTAAGGGAACCGGCTAAACGGGTCTTATCGTTATATTTTTACAATTTCCGAAGAGACGCAGATTTGACAAAAGCAAACCTTGATGATTTTGAAGCCTATTTGGACTTCTATGACTCAAATTATTATGCCCGATGGTTGTCGTACCCTTCAACGAAGATTGACTTTTCTACCGCGAAGAAAAATCTGGAAGAAAAAATTACTCTCGTGGGCATTACGGAGCGTTTCAATGACTTTGTTGATCTTTGCCATAAAAAAATCAATTTGGGTCAATATTATTCTCATGTCAATAAAATAGATTCTCCGTTTACTCTTGACGACCTGCCAGAAAGGGTAAAAAAGAAGCTCTATAAAAAGACCGAAGAAGATTACGAACTGTATCAGATTGCGAGAAAGAGGTTCGAGAAAGACTTTAATAGTTGATGGTTGGAGCTTTTCAGTTTTGCAATGAATTGGGAAAATAAATACTTATATTCTTTTGCCAACTGCCAACTGCCAACTGCCAACTGCCAACTGCCAACTGCCAACTGCCAACTGCCAACTGCCAACTGCCAACTGCCAACTGCCAACTGCCAACTGCCAACTGCCAACTGCCAACTAATAACTTATGAGTGTAATCTACGGAATTTTTCACATAAACGGACAGCAAGTTGAAGATCGGGAGACAACTCTTCTGCTTGATTCTCTGTCAAAGGTCAAATATGACCACTCCACATTGCTGAAGAAAGAAAATGTCGCGTTAGGAACCCTTTGCCGGGAAATTGTAAGGCATCCTTCAGAGCGGGGGGCTTTTTACGATAGTGTCTCAGGCATGACGATTTGTGCCGATGTTCGTTTGGATAACCGTGAAGAACTAGCGGAAAAACTCTCTATTGCAAAAGACGAACTCTCTGATTACGCTGATAGTCTGCTTCTTTTGACGGCATATCAAAAGTGGGGAGAGTCTTCTCCAGAATATCTTCTTGGAGATTTCACCTTCGTTGTTTATGACGAAAAGAGCAAACGGATGTTTTGTGCCAGAGACCACATGGGGATCAGGCCCTTTTACTACTATTCGCTAAAGGGGACGTTCTCTTTCTCGACCCTCAGACCTCCCCTCATGTCTTCCTGTCCGGTAGCACCGACTCCTAACGATATATTTATTGTTGAAGCGTTTGTTAAGTCTCATGAACGAGTTTCAGAGACGGTCGCAAACGAAATCCTCCGTTTGCCTCCGGGGCATTTCATGACGGTTGATGAAAATAGTTGTAACGTGAATTGTTACTGGAAGCCCGAACCGGGCAAAACCTTAAAGCTGTCCGGTGACAAGGAATACGCAGAAGCGTTGCGGGAGGTCTTTACCAAATCAGTGAGGAGCAGGGTTAAGTGTGATTGGAGGGTAGGGAGTCATCTCAGTAGCGGACTTGATTCCACAGCAATTACTATCCTTGCTGCGCGAGAATTACGAAAGGAAGGGAAAAGACCCTTGGCATTTTCCTGGTCACCACGACCAGAAACATTTGACAGGGCGTTGGGAGATGAGCGTGACCTTATCCTCGAAGTCATTAGACAGGAAAACCTTGAGTGCCTGTTCTCTGATTTAAAACCGCAAGAGATTCCTCGTTTTATAAAGGAGCATATATATGCTTGGGGAGATTACAGTAGGAATCTTTTTGAAATAAATCACTTCCCCGCAATTGCAGATAATAACTGCCGGATTATGTTGAGTGGCTGGGGAGGGGATGCTCTCACCTCGTATGACTGCGTCAATTATTATTTCTCTGATATTCTCATGAAAAAAGGCATTTTTTACCTTATTGCTGAAATGGTTCGTCATAGAATGAGCGGGTCATATACGATAAAAAAAGCATTCAAAAATATGGTGTATTCATTTTTACCTCATTCTTCTTTCTCTCGTTGGCTATTTAAGCCGCGTCACCGGTTGTTCGGACCCCACGTTAATCGTAATCTTCTAGAGATGGTTTCTCCGGAAAGCCAAAAAAGAAATCGTCGACGTTTTTATAGCGTAAAGGAATATCAGTGCGATTACATCCTCGACGGAGGTCTTCAATCGAGAACTGAAGCCTGTGCGGAAATGGGAGAAGAACATGGATATAATTATCTTTTTCCTGTTCTCGATAAACGGGTAATCGAGTTTATGCTCTCGGTCCCAGTCGAACAGTTAAGCCGTCATGGGTGGCGACGTTATCTTTTTCGGAACGCAATGGAAGGAGTTCTGCCTCCCTCAGTACAATGGAATAAATCAAAATATGAATCCGCATATACTTCAACTATCTTGGCTGGGCGTTCAGTCGACCAAGATCATGTTGATGAGCTTATTCAAGAAATTAATAAACTTCCGGTATATCAACAGTATTTTGATCCAAAGGGTGTTGAGGAGTTACTTACTCAAAGCGAGGATGCACAGGAGAAGATAAAAGCTCTTAGGAAAATATATGCCTTTACAAAATTTCTTGATAATTCCTTCTGCAAAAAAAATAACCACTAGTTCTTTATTTTTTATCTATATGGTAAAATTTGACGCATTAATCGCTTATTAAATCTACAGGGGAAACATTATGCTGAAAGAAAACGATAGCAAATTAGAAGATAGAAAAAAGGAAGCTTGGTCAAAGCCGGAAATCTCAGAATTAAAGACGAGCCTAACTGGAGGAGGTAAAACTTTTACAAATCCTATTGAGTCAAAGACTTCTTCTCCTAGTTAGGGTGAACGCATTAACCCTTTCACGCTTCTTGATTGGGAATGTCCCGTATTAAAAAGTGGTCATCACTTCCCCCCGTTATTTATAGTGATAAAATCTGTATATTTTTCCTTTCTAAATACAACTATTGTCTTCTCAATGTTTTTTTTGCTGATGAAAGTCTTTCTCCTCGTTTTTAATTTGGAGATTGCATGTTTGAATTAGATAAATGGATTGAGGGGAAATATCTGGAGAAGCACAGTTTTCGCGAATATCAATCCTTTCTCTCAAAGAGCCTAGAGGAAGGTATTGTCCTCGACGATTTTTTCAAGTCCGAAAAGATGAAGAAAATAGAGAACTTTGTAAGAAATGAAGCTGAATTTCGTGAAGAGTTCATCTTATATTCAGCAATCAAGAAAACACAAGGTGATGAGGAAGACAAAAGGCAGGAACTAAGCCAAAATGGATGGAATTCCGCCAAGGAAAGCGATAAATTCAGTTATCGAAAGCAAGTCTCCTGGGTGAAGCCCGGATACGAGATGAGCAAAAATTGGCTTACCTATTTGATGTTCCGAGATTTCCTGATGCAATCGTTTCCCTCCTATATAAAAGAAGTAACTGGTTTAAAACTTGACTGTGGAACAGTTTTTATTGATGTTCAAGATAAAGAAAACTTCCTGAAAAAGCACAATGACGTTAAAACGGGAAGAAAACTCTGTCTTATTTTATATCTTTCAGAAGGTTGGGAAGAGGAATATGGTGGAAAGTTCTGTATGGCTCTTCAGGATGGTTCGATAAAAAAAACCGATGCTTTTTATAATCGATTGGTAATATTCTCTCCTTCCAATAAAACGGCGCACTACGTAGAACCTAACCTCACTGATGATCAGAGTCGGATTTGTCTCGTTGCTTGGTTTAATGAAGTTAACTCATGATTCCGAGAGTTGCATTGGAATTGCTCTTTGGAGGTTAATTCTCGGTAGAGGGGGAGAGCTGCTCTCTTTTTCTCTTTTCAGTAAAATAACGATATTACGGTTTACGTTGATGTGTTTTCTGATAATTAAATCTAGACTTACCTTATGACTCATAGGCTAAACGAAATCCTCACAAAGGAACAACAAAAGGTGCTGGAATACCGGATCGATGATATATCCATAAATGAGATCCTCCAGCAAGCCATTATTTCGGGTGATATTTTCCTCCATGAAGATGGAACCATTCGGCTGGTTCCGACAGAAAAGAAGGTCAGGAATTTTCACACCATTTCTGGTTTTATTGATCGCAAACCCTGTCCTTTCCTGAGTTTTGTATATCGGGTTGTGTATAAGCAAGCCATTGTCCCAAACGGCTGTAAAAACTGTTTTAAAGTCAAGGTGGTTTTGCGGACTATGCGTGAGCTTGTCGCCATCAGAGAGTTGGCAAAGGAGATTGGCAGTCTTTCAAAATGGGGAACTGACGTAGACTCAAAATACAATCAATGTTTGTACGGTGGATATTTTTATACTCTTGGGCTGGATGATGCAAAGAAACGATTCACTCAGGTCAGAACCCTTATTGACGAACATCCGTTACTTGGAACGGAGATACCCATGATGATCAAGCGGGGCTGTACCCACTATGAAATGAGAATTGGGCCGTCTGACCAATGGGAATTTGATTCAGCACTGGAGCCTGTTGAAGAGGTGCTTTATCAATTGTTTTCCAAGCAAAAAAGAACAAAAGCTCAGAAGCTTATCGACAAGCAGGAGACCTTTCTCAATTGGTTGGCAACCGCTTTCCGGATAGGGGACAACACCTATCTCGATTTCACCGATGGCAAACGTCTTTATCCAACGGTGGTGACATACCATGAGATTTTGCCCTCAAAATCTGATTGCTAGCATGGGGCGAGCCGCACTTTTGTCTCATTCTTAATAGAGAAAGATTGATCTAACTTCTGCCTGCCGGAGCTGAATGTATGGTTATGATTCTTTTTCTTCGCAAATCCAAAAGTGAGTTCATGAACCAATTCTTACAGAAGACTGATGGGGTATCGTGGTAATCCCCCCTGAAATTAGTAGCGATTAGAAGTAGAATTTTCTCACTTAGAAATGAAGGAAGTTTTACATGAAGACATCACGCTTTTCAGACAGCCAAATCATTGCCGTACTCAAGCAAGCCGAGGGCGGCAGCCCGGTTCCAGAACTCTGCCGCGAGCACGGCATCAGTTCAGCGACGTTTTACAAATGGCGTAGCAAATATGGCGGCATGGATGCCTCATTAATGACTCGCATGAAAGCGCTTGAAGATGAGAACCGGCGACTCAAGAAGATGTATGCCGAAGAACGGTTGA
>Ga0316204_10004351_pt1 | contig 25599 bp, 28 predicted proteins | sample 6monrhotite_MG_2_FD_205661 | JGI IMG/M metagenome (GOLD analysis project Ga0316204, IMG submission 205661) | Microbial mat bacterial communities from mineral coupon in-situ incubated in ocean water Damariscotta River, Maine, United States -... | ecosystem: Environmental > Aquatic > Marine >...
AAACGCAAGATGAAATCGGCATCGCGGCTTTATGCCGTGCAGGCGTTGTTCCAGATGGAACATTCCTCGCAGACCATTGACCGCGTGCGCCGCGAATTCATCGAACACCGCTTTGGTGCGGTCTATGAAGACGGCGAAATGCTGGACGGCGATTTGGATCATTTCTCAGCCGTGCTGGAAACCGCCGTCAACCATCAGGCGGCGATTGACCAGATGACCGACCGGGCGCTGGTGGCAAAATGGCCGATTGCGCGGATCGACCCGACATTGCGGGCCCTGTTTCGCGCCGCTGGCGCTGAACTGCGCGGCAATGACACGCCGCCGCGTGTGGCGATCAAGGAATATGTCGACATCGCAGGTGCGTTCTTTCCCGATGGCAAAGAACCCAGCTTTGTGAACGCGGTCCTTGACCATATGGCCCGCGAGGCCCAGCCCGAGGCATTCTGACACCTTTTGCCGCCTGCGCAAAATGGGCTAGTCTTCTTTGCAGGAGGACTGCCCATGCCTGTGATCGTTCGATTCTACATTCAACACACCATCATTGGATTTGTCGCCTCAGCTGCATTCATCGCGGGGCTGCTCTATTTCAACGTCGCCAACCTCTGGCACCTGATCAGCACCTCTGACATCGGGCTGCTGGCCGGGTTTTTGCTGTGGTTTTTCAATGGCATCGTTTTTTCAGGGGCACAAACCGCCGTGGCCGTCCTGTTGATGAGCGAAAGCGATGAAGACGATGGACCAAAGGGCGGCAAAGGCATCGCTGTGCCGGTTTTGGCTCAGGCGCGCCGACCATGAAATCGGGGGGAGTGTGACGGGACCGCACCTGCCGGTCAGCTTTTTATTCCCGAGGACCTGTATGTACAGGTGGGCGCCAGATAAATGAACCAGGGCTCAAACAGAGCCAGCTCCCTCGGATTTGCTTAAGGCCACTGGAATGTAGCGTCACACGCACAGGGCAGTACCCGTCACGGACCTTAGGTAGGCCCGTAACGGGGAGGCGGCAAGGGGTCAGCCCGCTTTTTCGTGAATGTGCGCACGCATCCGCCCGATATGATCATCCCACCCTTTGTCGAGCGCCAGTGTGAGGCCAAAGGCGGCTTCGCCTTGGGGCAGGCCGTCATGCTCCAGCGCCAGTTTTGTTCCACCGGGCACTTCGGTGAGGGTCCATTTGACGGTACTGACCGCATCACCCATCGGTTTGACGGTAAAGGTATATTCCAGATACTCGGGCTTGCGGGCCGCACGCACTTCGCCCCAGATCAGCAAATCACCGCTTTCGGTTCCAAACATTTCCAGCTTTGCCCCGGCGGCCAATGCTGTCTTGGGGGCGTGAAACCATTTGGCCAAATGCTCGGGCTGGGTGAGATACTCCCAAACCGCCGCGCGGTCGGCCTCCAGAAAGATGGTTTTTCGGATGTTTGTGTCTGTCATGTCTTGTCCTTTTCTATGGCAGTTTTCAAATCGCTCAGGCGGTCGTCCCAGAAGCCGTCGAAATAATCGAACCAGCTGAGAACAGGGCCAAAGCCCAAGGGGTTGATGCTGTTGATACGTTCTCGGCCACGCGGCTCGACCGTGATCAGGCCGCCGTCGCTAAGAACTGTGAGATGTTTTTTGACCGCCGCGCGGGTCATATCGAAACGCCCGGCGACATCGGCGATGGTCATGTCCTGCTGGCTGAGCATTTTGAGAATGTCACGCCGAGTCGGATCTGCCAAAGCGCGAAAGCAAAGCTGTGCGGGGTCGGGCATTGAAGCGAGTTCCTTTTGTGATACTGTTTGGTATCATTAAATTAGAAACCATATGGTATCATGTCAAGAGGCACGGCAATCTCTTGTTTGGCTGTTGATATTACTCATTTATTTCCAAGTACGTCGTGTCGGGGCAGGGCGTGAGCCAGTTTGATCGGAGCAAGATATTCCGCCAAAGCAAAACAAATTCGATTGGCCATCTTGCAAATGTTCACGAAATGTTCATAAATTCACCTATGGCATTTGTTGATCTTTCCCCGGACGCGCCCGCCCCGCAACCCGGCCAATTGCTGGCCCGCGGCGTGGCCCGGCATCTGGTCAGCCATGGCTTTGCCTGCGTCGAAGAGCTGGTGCCAACGCGAGGCCTGCGGGTCGATGTGATGGCGCTTGGCCCAAAAGGCGAGATTTGGGTGGTCGAATGCAAGTCATCCCGGGCCGATTTTACCTCAGACAACAAATGGCAGGGCTATCTGGAATGGGCGGACCGGTTTTTCTGGGCTGTTGACGATGTCTTTCCCACAGAACTGCTGCCGGATGAAACCGGGCTGATCATTGCGGATGCATATGGCGGAGAAATTCTGCGCATGGGACCGGAAACCAAGCTGGCCCCGGCGCGGCGCAAAGTGATGTTGCAAAAGTTCGCATTCCACGCCGCCCGCCGGCTGCACCATCTGCGCGATCCGGATATGCGGCTCAGCGACGGTTGAGGATCAGCGCTTGCCGCCGCCTGCGCGATGGGCCGCTGCGGTGATTTCTTCGGCAATTTCGATCGCTTCTTCCGGTGTGAAATCCATCGGAATTTCGATGCCGTTTCCCTCGATATAAAGCCGCACCATGCCTGCGTCGGTCGGCCCGATTTGCAGGTTTGCTTCGATATCGCGTTCGGTGTTGATACCCATGTCACTCTCCGGTCTTGCTGGGCCGTATCGCTATCCTGCCCGGCCTTGAAAGGCAAGCGAACTAAGGCGCAGACTGTCCCCATGGACAAGATCGAGATTCGCAAGTTTACCCCGCAAGACCGCGACTGGCTGCTTGAGCAACACAAAGTGCACTACGCCAACGAAGAGGGCTTTGATGACAGCTTTGGTGTGCTGGTAGGGTCTATCCTTGATGGCTTTATCGCAGATCACGATCCAAGCTGCGAGGCTGGCTGGATCGCATGGCAGGGGGATCAGCGGCTTGGCAGTGTGTTCTGCGTCAGGTTGGACGAACAAACGGCCAAACTGAGGTTATTCCTGCTGGTGCCAGCATCCCGCGGAACGGGTTTGGGCCGCCGGATGCTGGACACCTGCATGGATTTTGCCCGCGCACGGGGCTTTGGCAAAATGCAACTCTGGACTCACGAATCCCACCGGGCAGCAGGGGCGCTTTATGCCAAGGCCGGCTGGGAATTGGGGGAAACCAAGAGGGTGATTTCATTCGGCAAGGAAAATGTCGAACAAACATGGCGGATTGCCCTCTAACTTCTCAAATGATCGAACGCTTAGGGTCTTGCAATCTTTGAGCGCGGCAGCTAAATCCGCCCCAGTGCCGCCTTAGCTCAGTAGGTTAGAGCGCCTGATTGTGGATCAGGAGGTCCCCCGTTCGAGCCGGGGAGGTGGTACCACCCTTCACCCCCATCTTTGTCTTTTGTGCCTTTTTGGCCCCAAATACCTCCGGGGGTTTGGGGGCTGGCCCCCATGCACGCTCGCCGCAGGCGATACCTGGTGGCTCAAGCAGAGCCGCCTTCAAGCCTCAAACCCAAGCCGGGGCGCGGCTGCAATCCCCGTTCCGGCGCCTTGCGCGGCCCCCAAAACACTGTCCGTCAGCGCATTGACAGGCAAAAGCCGCTCCATCGCAGCCTGATATTGCCAGCATTTGTGAATATAGACCTGCCGCGCCGAAGTGCCTCCGGTCAATCGGACAGGTTTCAGCGTCCTGCCATAGCCGTCTGTGTTGGCAGGCGCACCTGATCCGTAAGAGGCGAGCAACGGCGCCTTCAGCCGGACAGCGTTGATATAAGACAGCTGGGCAGGATCGCCGCCATACCATTCATGTAAAAGGGCCAGAACGCCATGCAGCGCCGATGCCCCCGCTGAACGTCCTTGGATCAAGGCGCTGCCGTCCACCCCAAAATAGTCGCAGATCCGCCGATACTCAAACGGGGTAAACCACCACGCGCCAAAATCACCGGGCGTATCCCCCTTGTTCAGCACTGGTTTATAGAGGCGTAGCAGGACAGCATTTGCCGGGAGCGTGACCACGATAGGCCGCTCAATGCCGCCGCCGCGATGGCCTGATGCATCAAAGCCAAGCGCGCCCAGTTTTGCCCCCTGACCGGCTTGGCCATCCGGGTAGTCGGCATCGTTTATCGGCATTGCTCAGTCCTCCGCTCGGGCAAAAGAATGCTACACTGATTTCCCTGTAGGGTGAAATGGCTTGGGCTTTTCGCCTGCGGCGGGCGTGCATGGGGGCAAGCCCCCATACCCTCGGAATATTTAGGGCCAAAAAGGGATCAGGGGGTGACCTGAACCGTTTGGCGGAGCTTTCCGGTCAGGCGGTCAAAGATTATGATCTCGTTGCGGTCGGTTACAACGGCGTACCAATCGGGGCCTTGGGTAAAGGCGACAGCGCTTGCGCCTTCTGGCAGGGCGATTTCTTGGGGCAAAATCGGGCTATCGCGGTTCAGCCGCGTGACAAGCAGGCCAATCACCACTAGAACGCCGCAAATCATCACGGTGGTCAGCACAGTTACCAGCCGCCGCAGAAACCGCAGATTTGCAGGCTCAATCGGATCATTCATGTCACACCGCCTTGTTACATTTGTCTTTGGCGAAACGCCGCCCTCCCGTCTTGATAAGGCGCTGGCGCGGGATGTGCCAGAGGATGCAAACCTGTCACGGACCCGCATGGCGCGTCTGATCGAGGCCGGTTCGGTGCAGATCAATGAACAGGTTGTCCAAGATCCCCGCGCCAAGGTGGCCGAAGGGGACCGCGTTGCTATTGCGGTGGAGGAGGCGGAGGAGAGCCATATCCTGCCGGAGGCGATTCCGCTTGAGGTGATCTTTGAAGATGACGATCTGATCGTGATCAACAAACCCACAGGCATGGTGGTGCATCCTGCGCCAGGCACGCCGTCGGGTACATTGGTCAATGCGTTGCTGGCCCATTGCGGTGACAACCTGTCCGGTGTGGGCGGCATGAAACGGCCCGGCATTGTGCACCGGATTGACAAGGAGACCAGCGGTTTGCTGGTGGTTGCAAAATCGGATGCCGCACATCAGGGTTTGGCCAAACAATTTGAGGCCCATACGGTTGAACGCTATTACCGCGCTGTCGTCTACGGCGTGCCGGACGCCAATGATCCGCGGTTGCGCGGCATCAAGGGCGCGTCATTTGAGCCGGGCAATATTCTGAAACTGACCACACAACTGGCCCGCCACAAAACCGACCGCCAGAAACAGGCAGTGCTGTTCAACGGGGGCCGCCATGCGGTCACACGCGCCCGGACGGTGGAGCGCTTTGGCACACCGGCGGTGATTGCCTTGATGGAATGCTGGCTTGAGACCGGGCGCACCCATCAGATCCGTGTGCATATGGCGCATGCGGGGCACGGGTTGGTTGGTGATCCCACCTATGGTGGCAAACGCAAACTGTCCAAGGCGGCGATGCCGGAGGCCGCAGCCGAGCAGGTGCGCAGCTTTCCGCGTCAGGCGTTACATGCGGCGGTTTTGGGGTTCGAACATCCTGTCACCAAAGAAAACATCCGGTTTGAGGCACCTTTGCCGCAAGACATGCAGGATTTGCTCTCAGCATTGCGCGGAACCTCCTGAGCGGTCTGTTGCAACGTGCACGAGGCCGTGAGGACACGGTAACGTAACTTATCTTTCACATGTCTTATGCCAATATTAACGCAATCGCTTTAATGGCAGGTCTTGAATCCGCCGATACCGCTACCATATCTATGTTAAGCTCATAAACATGAGCCCCGAAACAATGGGGAAAGGGACAAAGATGGCCAATTATGCAAACTTGCCGGCACCAACACCGGAAGGCGGGCTGAACCGCTATATGCAGGAAATCCGCAAGTTCCCGCTGCTGGAACCGGAAGAGGAATATATGCTCGCCAAGCGCTGGGTCGAGCAGGAAGACACCGAAGCGGCGCACCGAATGGTCACATCGCACCTGAGGTTGGCTGCGAAGATCGCCATGGGCTATCGCGGCTATGGTTTGCCGCAGGCCGAAGTGATTTCAGAGGCAAATGTCGGCTTGATGCAAGCGGTCAAACGGTTTGATCCCGAAAAGGGTTTCCGTCTGGCGACCTATGCAATGTGGTGGATCCGCGCCTCTATTCAGGAATATATCCTGCGGTCCTGGTCCTTGGTCAAACTCGGCACAACCTCAGGGCAGAAGAAACTGTTCTTTAACCTACGCAAGGCCAAGAACAAGATCGGCGCCTTGGAAGAAGGCGATCTGCGCCCCGAGAACGTCAAGCGGATCGCAACCGATCTGGGCGTGACCGAGGCGGAAGTGATCTCGATGAACCGGCGCATGTCGGGGGGCGACGCGTCGCTGAATGCGCAGGTCGGCTCTGACGGCGAAGGCACGATGCAATGGCAGGATTGGCTTGAGGATGAAGATGCCGATCAAGCGGGTGATTACGCCGAAAAGGACGAGCTTGAGACACGCCGCGAGATGTTGGCGGAGGCTTTGGAGGTGCTGAATGACCGGGAGAAGGATATTCTGACCCAGCGCCGCCTGTCGGATGAGACAATCACGCTGGAGGATCTGAGCGGCCAGTATGACGTGAGCCGTGAGCGTATTCGCCAGATTGAAGTGCGGGCCTTTGAAAAGCTGCAAAAACGCATGCGTGAATTGGCCAAGGAAAAAGGTCTGATGGCCAGCGCCTGATTACGACGTGACCTGAAAAATTGCCCCGCTTGCCTCAAGGCAGGCGGGGTTTTTGTGTGTTATTGCAACCGTGCCCGGAGCACCCGCATCATGTTTTCCCCCATCACCTTGCGGATCTGCGCCTCGGTCACCCCCGCCTCAAGCAGGGCGTGGGTCAAGGCAGGCAGTTCGGATGTGTCAAAGGCCGTCGACACCGATCCATCGAAGTCAGAGCCAAGCGCGACATGATCTTCGCCGACCACCTCAATCGCTTTGACGATCATATCGGCGATGCCTGATGGGGTGATATTGCCGCAAGCGACTTCGCCCCAATAGCCCATGCCGATAACCCCGCCGGTGGCGGCAATGTCCTGCATCAAATCATCCAGAAAATTGCGTTTCACGGCGCAATGGCCATGGATGCCCGAATGACTGACGATCAGGGGAATATCTGTCATATCAAGCACATCACGCGCCACCTGCGGGCTGGAATGGGCCAGATCCAACAGCAATCCACGGCGGGCGACCTCAGCCACCACGCTGCGGCCAAACTCTGTCAGACCCTGATTGCCTTCGCCGTGCAAAGACCCGCCCAGTTTGTTGTCGAAGAAGTGTTGCAGCGCAATCAAACGGTGACCGGCCTCCACCAGCTTGTCCAGATTGGCCAGATCCCCCTCAAGCGGATGCGCCCCTTCGATACCCAGCAATCCACCAACCACCTGCATGCCGTTGGCGCGATCGACCAGCAACTGGTCCAGATCCGCGCGGCTGCGCAGGATGCGGAACTGTTCGGGGATCGCGGCCTCAACGCGGTGCAGCTTTTCGGCCTGATACAGAGCCCTTTCCAAAAGGCTGCCCCAAGTGCGTATTGGCCAAAGTTGCCCGATGGCCAGCGGAGTGATGTTGTCAAAGGCATCCGCTGAGTTTTCGTCATAGTTCTGCCCTGCGGGGGATTTGGTCACGGCAGTGAACACCTGCACCGCCACGCCCCCTTCGATGAGGCGGGGGATATCGACTTGCCCATAAGTGCTGCGCTGGCTTAGGTCGCGATTCCACAGCAGTGGGTCTGCATGCAGATCGCCAACCACCAATGTGTCATGCAAGGCGCGGGCCGCGTCTGAGACAGGGTAGGGGTCATGTTCAGCCACCGCGTTGCGCGATTTTTCAACATAGGCAGGCGCAAAGGTGAAAAAGCCCACTGCCAGAACCACTATGAGCGCCAGAAACCGCCCCAACCATTTTCCGAACGTCCGCATGTGCCTTGCCCCTTATTGAATTTCACACAGGCTAATCAACCTTGGCGGCTGGGCAAGGGTGACGTACCGTAGGGCAAACGATCAGCGGGAGGATGACATGGCAGGCGGATGGGCAAAAGACGGCGCAGTAAGCGAACAGATTGAGGCGTCGATCAACGATGAATTGGCCCGTCTAAAGGCCCGCAAACAGCCGCAGGGAGAGAGCCTGACACATTGCGCAGAATGCGAAGAGCCGATCCCGGACGCGCGGCGAGTGGCCCTTCCGGGGGTAAAGCTATGCATCGAGTGTGTGCAGGAACGGGATGCCCAGTTCAAAGCGCGGGGCGGGATCAACCGGCGCGGATCAAAGGACAGTCAGTTGAAATAACGCGCTAGTTCGGCCGGGTGAGGACATAGGCAGCCGCGCCCGACATGCAGATCGCCTGAATGATCAGAATTACGATTGGCAAGCCCATAGCAAAACTGACGGCAAAGGTCAGCACCATCATCGCCACGGCAATCGCCTTGAAACGCGGCGCGATTGCACCGCGAAGCCGCCATTCCTCCAAGATCGGGCCAAAGATGTGATGGCCATCCAACATCGCCGCCAAACGCGGCGATCCTTTGGTGAAACAGAACGCTGCGAGGATGATGAAGGGAGTGGTTGGCAACCCGGGCAGCACAACGCCAATCGCACCCAACGCAAGGGCGACAAGTCCGCAGGCCGTCCAGATCAGTTTGGTCATTCTGTCTGTCCTTCCTCCGGCTGTCGCTCGCTTGGCAAAGGTGGCGCGGCGGTTATCGGTTGGTGCCGCGCCGTTGAAAAAGGATCACTCCTCCATCGCCTCCAGCTCATCAATAAAGCCCGAGATCATCGACAACCCCTTGTCCCAGAACGCCGGGTCCGAGGCATCAAGGCCAAAGGGTGCCAGCAGCTCTTTGTGGTGTTTGGAGCCGCCCGCCTTGAGCATATCAAAGTATTTCTCTTCAAAGCCCGCCTCACCTTCGGCGTAAACCGCATAAAGCGCGTTCACCAAGCCATCGCCAAAGGCATAGGCGTAGACATAGAACGGCGAATGCACAAAATGCGGGATGTAGGACCAAAAGGTCTCATAGCCATCCATAAATTCAAAGGCAGGCCCAAGCGATTCCGCCTGCACCGACATCCACAGCGCGTTGATGTCATCGGGCGTCAGCTCTCCGCCCCGGCGGGCCTCGTGCAGCTTGCATTCAAAGTCGTAGAACGCGATCTGCCGCACGACGGTGTTGATCATATCTTCGACCTTGCCCGCCAGCAGGACACGGCGCTCGTCTTTGGTCTTGGCCCCGTCCAGCATCTTGCGGAAGGTCAGCATTTCGCCAAAGACACTGGCGGTTTCGGCCAGCGTCAACGGGGTAGAGGACAACATCTCGCCTTGTCCGGCCGCCAGAACCTGATGCACGCCGTGGCCCAATTCATGCGCCAGGGTCATCACATCACGCGGTTTGCCCAGGTAATTCAGCATCACGTAAGGATGCACATCCGTTACCGTAGGATGGGCAAAGGCACCGGGCGCCTTGCCCGGTTTGACCGCTGCATCAATCCAGCCTTTGGTAAAGAACGGCTCGGCCAGTTCTCCCATGCGTGGATCAAAGGCGGTGTAGGCATCCATGACGGTTTTTTGCGCGGTGTCCCAATCCACCACACGCGGATCTTCCATCGGCAAGGGCGCGTTGCGGTCCCAGACCTGCATCACGTCCAGACCCAGCCATTTGCGTTTCAGTTCATAATAGCGGTGGCTCAGCTTGGGATAGGCCTTCACAACCGCATTGCGCAGCGCCTCAACCACCTCGGGCTCCACCTGATTGCTCAGATGCCGGCCGGTTTGCGGCGTCTCCATGCCGCGCCAACGGTCGATGATCTCTTTTTCCTTGGTCTGGGTATTGTGGACCCGCGCAAAGGTTTTGACATTGTCGCCCAAAACCTCGGCCAACTCATGGGAGGCGGCTTCGCGCTTTTCGCGGTCAGGATCGGTCAAAAGGTTCAACGTGCCTTCGATATTCAACGGCTCACCCTGCACGTTGAACTCAAGCCCGGCGATGGTTTCATCGAACATCCGCTCCCATGCGTCGCCGACAACCCCCAGATCATGCAGGAATTTTTCCAACTCATCGGACAGCTGATAAGGCTTCATCGCGCGAATGCGATCAAACACCGGCTTGTAACGGGCCAGATCCGCGTTCTGCGCCAACAGCCCGTCCAGATGATCATCTTCCAACCGGTTCAGCTCCAGCGTGAAAAACACCAGCGGGGTGGTGAAATTGGTGATCTGTTCCTGCATGTCGGACATAAATTTGGCCCGACCCGCATCGGTGGTCAGCTGATAATACCGTAGCCCCGCAAAGGACATGATGCGCCCGGCGATCATATTAATCCGTTCGTTGCGCAGCACACAGTCCAGCAAACCTGCCGCGTCCAGATCGGCCAGCTTGCCCTCATAATCTGCGGCAAAACTCGCGCAGGCCTGTTCCAGCCAGTCGAGATCACGCTTGAGCTCGGGCGCATCTTCACCGGCATAAAGATCGCTCAGATCCCATTCGGGCAGATCGCCGAACGGGCTTGCGCCACCGGCGGGATTGGCATCACGAACAGGGAAGGGCAGCTGAAACATATTGGACCTCATTTGGTGTTTGGGAATACCTATGCGCGAGGGGCAGGGGGAACAACCTTTTACCCGTAGATGCGCAGCATTTCGTTCAGATCATCGAGCGTATTGGCCTCTTGCAGGGGCTTGTCCTGACGCCAGCGTTTCATGCGCGGAAACCGCAGCGCGACGCCGGATTTGTGGCGCGGGCTGGCTTGGATACCCTCAAAGGCAATCTCGAACACATGATGCGGCGTGACCTGCCGCACCGGGCCAAACCGCTGTTGGGTGTTCTTGCGCACCCATGTGGTGATCTGTCGAAACTCTGCATCCGTCAGGCCGGAATAGGCCTTGGTGAACGGGACCAAATCATTGCCGTTCCAAACCGCAAAGGTGAAATCGGTGAACAGGTTTGCCCGCCGCCCCGATCCGGATTGCGCATAGATCATCACGGCATCAATGGTCAGCGGCTCCAGCTTCCATTTCCACCAATCGCCCTTTTTCCGGCCCGCCAGATAGGGGCTATCGGCGCGTTTGAGCATGAGACCCTCGGCATGCGCCTCTCGTGCCCCGCTGCGCAAGGTGGCCAGGTCGTCCCAGGTGTCAAAGGCCAGTTGCGGCGACAGGCGCACCGGGGCATCGCGGGGCAGGGCGGCGGTGGCCTGTTCAAGCAAACCGCGCCGCTCGGCGAAAGGACGGCTGCGCAGATCAACCCCTTCCCATTCCAGCAGATCATAGGCATGCAGCACCACGGGCGCCTCCGCCAGCAGCTTTTTCGGCACCGTTTTGCGCCCAATCCGTTTTTGCAATGCGTTGAACGAGAACGGTTTTTCCGCGTCCATCGGCCAGACCAGCAATTCTCCGTCCAGAACGGTGCCGGGGGGCAGGTGGTCAATGGCACGGGCCAGTTCCGGAAACCGGTCCGTCATCAGCTCTTCGCCGCGGGACCAGACAAAATATGACCCGTCGCGCAGGATCAATTGCCCGCGAATGCCGTCCCACTTCCATTCTGCCCGCCAATGTGACGGATCATCCAAGGTGTTCGGCCCATCCTCCAGCGCATAGGCCAGATAAAACGGATAAGGCCGCGAGGCATCGGCACTGGCGTCGTCGGCCTCGATTAGGCTGTGCCAACTCACCTCATCGGGGTGCCAATTGCCCATCAGCCGATGCGCCAACTCTGCCTCAGGCTTGCCCGTGGCCTTGGCCAGCGCACGGGTCATCAGTTTTTGACTTATCCCCACCCTGAAACCGCCTGTGAGTAACTTGTTGAACAGAAACCGCTCCGCCCCGCCAAGCTGTTGCCACGCCTCAAGCACAAAGGCTTTGCGTTGCGCTTCGTCCACATCCGCAAGGCCGCGCAAGGCATTGATCCAGAACGTCAAGGAACGGTTATCCACAGAAGGGTTCGGCGGCAGGATCAGAGCAATCGTTTCGGCCAGATCGCCAACAACGCTATAGCTTTCCTCAAACAGCCACAGCGGCAGCTCCGCGACCTCTGCCGCCCATTCCCGCAGGCGGGTGGTGGTCACCGCACGTTTGGGACGGCGGCCGGAAAACAGCGCAACGGTCCACAAACGGTCCTCTTCGGGTGCTTGGCGAAAATAATCGGCCAATGCGGCCACTTTCACTGTGGTTTTGGTGCTTTGATCAATGGCGGCAAAGAGGGTTGCAAACTGTTTCATGCCGCATCCCCGCTGTCCAAGGTTTCCCCTTCAAACTGGGTGGGGACAACTTGAGCCTTCCAGCCCGCGTCGTTCAAGAATCGCGTGAAGACATCGGTGTAACCATGTGTGACATATATGTTTTCCGCACCGGTATCGCGAATTGCACAAATCAAACCTTGCCAATCTGCGTGGTCGGAAATGACAAACCCCCGGTCTCCGGCGCGCCGCCTGCGCACGCCCCGCAGTGCCATCCACCCGGAGGCAAATGCGCTTTCCGATGGGCCAAATTTTCGCGCCCATTGACTGCCCAGTGCGGAGGGCGGCGACAGGACCAATGCGCCGGGATGATCCTTGGGTGCAATGTCGGGGCCAGCCAGCACTGTTGCGGGCAGTTTGTACCCTTGCTTGCGCAGCACAACATTGGTGTTTTCCACCGCCGTATGGGTCAGGATCGGGCCAATCTCTGGATCTAACATCGACAAGAGCCGCTGCGCCTTGCCCAAAGCATAGGCGCCCAGAAACGCGGTTTTGCCCTGGGCCGCGCAATCGGCCCACCATGTGTTGATCTCATCCGCCACCCGCGCTTGGGGCTGCCAGTTGAACACCGGCAGGCCAAAGGTGCTTTCGGTGATGAAATGATGGCATTTGACCGGCTCGAACGCTTCGGAGAACCCGTCATCGGTGGTTTTGTAGTCACCAGAGGCGACAAAAACTTCGCCCGCGACTTCAACCCGAATTTGCGCCGAACCGGGCACATGACCCGCCGGGTGAAACGATACATTGGCCCCGCCAATGCGCCGCACTTCGCCATAGGCGATGCCTTCTGCGTTGATCTCGCCCAGGCGATGACGCATCACCGGCAGGGCGGCATGGGTGGCAAGGTAACGGCCCATGCCCGATCTTGCATGATCGGCGTGGCCGTGGGTGATCAACGCCCGCGGCACGGGGCGCCACGGGTCGATATAAAAATCACCTGCGGGGCAGTAGATGCCTTTGTCGGTAAAGGTCAGGACGCCGGTTTGTGTCATGCATCCAATCTAGGCGGACCCGCCAAAAGGAACAGACCCGCAAGCGATTTTTGCACGATCAGCTGGTGACGGTGTCCAGAAACAGCTTGGCCATATCGTCCATAATGGGTGTCCGCATGGCGCGGCTTTCCATCAGAACCTCATGTTCACCGCCCTCGACAATATCCAATCGGCCACCCTTCCAAGTTTCCATCCGTTGATGAATGCGGGCGGTTTCCACGATACGTTCATTGCTGCCAAGCCAGCTGACGGCGGGCAGATTGGGCGCAGACCGCCCCGCCAGATGCTGGGTTTCCGTCAGCGCCTCGCGTAGCCAGATAAAGCTGGGCGCTCCAAGGGCCAATTCGGGGTGCGCGGCCAGTTGATCGCGCATCATGTCGTACATTTCGCTGTCCGTGGTCAGCATGTTGTCTTCAAAGGGTTGCACCGTCACGTAAGGATCAATCTTGGTGCCGGGCGGAAGGCTTAACCCTTTGCCGATGGCGGGCATCACCCGCGCCATCATGCCAGCCACGGCCCGCAGATGCGGCGCGATAAAGACGCCCCACATCGGGCCGGTGAACGCCGCCGCCTTGACCGGCAGCCCTTCCATCACGGCCCGCAAGCCAATGCAGCCGCCCATGGAATGTGCCAATAGAAAATAGGGCCGGGGCAAAGCCAGCTCACGGGCCGCCCTCAACATGGCCGAGACATCTTTTTGATAATCGGAAAAGGCGTCCACATGGCCAATGCGCGGATCATCACACAGACGTTCCGCCAATCCTTGGCCGCGCCAGTCGATGGCGATGGTGGCCAGACCGCGATCCGCGAGATCCTGTGCAATCACCCCATATTTTTCGATATATTCGGTACGTCCGGGGAACAGCAGAACCGTGCCCTTGGCCCCGGACAAAGGCCAGTGGCCCACACGAATACGTTTTCCATCAGACGTTTGCGCCCAATGGGCCTGCCCCCCCTCTGGTCCGGGGTACACATCGGTAAAAAAGGGGGCAGGGGAAAGTTCCATCAGGACAGAACAGAGGCCAGCTTCATCGCCATGCCCATATCGCCGTCAACCTTGAGCTTGCCGGTCATAAAAGCGGAAGTGGGGTTGGTGTCACCCTCAAGAATGCCGCGAAAGGTCTCTGCATCCGCGCTCAACGTCACATCCGCATCTTCGTCAGCTGCACGTGCGCCGGAGCCGTCGATCATTACAGCGCCTTCGCCTTCGATGTCGAACTTTGCCGAGCCGTCAAAACCGGCATCTGCCATCTTTGCGTTCAGTGCTGTTACCGCTTCGTTCACAATATCGCTCATTTTGGGCCCTTTTTGCCTAATTGGCCACCGTCACGTCTGGAATTGCGGCGGCAGCCTGTTACATTCACTCTTGTTATGCGCAACAGACCCGTCAACCTCAAACATACCGTTGCGGCAATTGGGCCGCTGCTGTTGCTGTCCGGCATGGCTTTGGCGGATGTGCCGCCGCCAGAACTGTTCGACAAACTGCGCGATGCCGAACCGGCAGAGGCCAAGCGGATCGAGGGCGAGATGTCGCGCATCTGGTCGCGCTCCGGCTCTGCGTCGATGGATTTGCTACTGAAACGTGGACGCGAGGCGATGGAGGCGGGCGACAACCGGCTGGCCATTGAACATCTTACCGCATTGACCGATCACGCGCCGGATTTTGCCGAAGGGTTCCACACCCGCGCACGCGCCTATTTTCGCAGCGATCTTTATGGTCCGGCGCTGGCGGATCTGGAACGCACACTGGCCCTGAATCCGCAACATTACGAGGCGATCTTTGGCTTTGCCGTGATGGTACAGGAATTTGGCGATCTGCGCCGCGCGGCGGAATTGTACCGCCGTGTCTTGGCAATTCACCCCAATCATGAAAATGCACAAACCGCACTGTCCCGCCTGAAACGGGACGGTATCGGGCGCGAACTCTGAACGGGGAACAACGTGGCAAGGAATGGACGTGTCGTGGCCGTATTGGGCCCGACCAACACTGGCAAGACGACCTATGCCATTGAGCGGATGCTGGGCCACCGGACCGGAATCATCGGCCTGCCGCTGCGCCTGTTGGCACGTGAGGTCTATGACCGGATTGTTGCCCTGCGCGGACCGTCGGTTGTGGCGCTGGTCACGGGCGAGGAACGCATCGTGCCGCCGCGCACCCAATATTGGGTCTGTACAGTTGAGGCGATGCCCGAAGGGATGGGCGCGGATTTTGTCGCTATCGATGAGATCCAGCTTTGCGCCGATCCTGAGCGCGGGCATGTGTTCACGGACCGGTTGCTGCGGTCGCGCGGCCTGCATGAGACGCTGTTTTTGGGCGCGGACACGATGCGCGGCACGATTGCGTCATTGGTCCCCGAATCCGAATTTATCCGCCGCGAACGCATGTCAGAGCTGGTCTATGCCGGCCAGAAAAAGATCAGCCGCATGCGTCCGCGATCTGCCATTGTCGGGTTCTCTGTTGAAAACGTCTATGCCATTGCCGAACTGATCCGCCGACAAAAGGGCGGCGCCGCAGTGGTGATGGGCGCGCTCAGCCCGCGCACCCGCAACGCACAGGTTGATATGTACCAAAACGGCGAGGTCGATTACCTCGTCGCGACAGATGCAATTGGCATGGGGCTGAACCTTGATGTGGATCACGTGGCCTTCTCCGCGCTGGCGAAATTTGACGGGCGGCGCATGCGCCCCTTGGCCCCAAATGAGTTGGCACAGATTGCAGGCCGGGCCGGGCGCGGCTTTAAAAGCGGGACATTTGGCGTCACAGGCGATGCCCGCCCCTTGGATGACGGCGTGGCGCGGGCGATCATGGATCATTCCTTTACGCCGCAAAACAAGATCAATTGGCGCAATCCGGCGTTGCAATTCGGCTCCATCGACCGGTTGATCCAAACTCTGGAAATGCCGCCAGACAACGAACGGTTGGTCAAGGCGCGCGAGGCGGACGATCTGCGGGCGCTCAAGATGCTGGGGCAGGTCGATGAGGTCTTTGCCCGTTGCACCGATGGGCCTTCTGTCAAGCTGCTTTGGGATGTCTGCCGTATCCCTGATTTTCGGGGCATCAGCCATGCCGAACACGCCAACCTGCTTGAGATCATTTTCAACGATCTGCACCAACGTGGTACAATCCCCGATGACTGGCTGGCGCGGCAAATCAAGCGGATTGATCGCACCGATGGCGACATTGATGCCCTGTCCAAGCGATTGGCATTTATCCGCACATGGACCTATGTCGCCCAACGTAAGGGCTGGACCAAAGACGAAAGCCATTGGCGCGGGGCCACTCGTGTCGTAGAAGACCGCTTGTCAGATGCGCTGCACGAACGTCTGACCCAAAGATTTGTAGACCGGCGCACATCCGTGCTTTTGCGCCGGCTAGGACAGAAGGAAGCCATGGTGGCCGATGTAAACGAGACCGGTGAAGTCACCGTTGAAGGTGAATACGTAGGCAAGCTGGACGGATTCCGTTTCCGCGCAGACAAGGGTGCCGGCGGGGCGGAAGAGAAAACCATCAAGGCCGCAGCCTTGCAGGCCTTGGCGCCCCAGTTCCATTTGCGGGCGGATCGGTTCTACAACGCGCCGGACACCGAGATTGATTTCACCGAACAGGGCGGCCTGATGTGGGGCAACGCTGCTGTCGGAAAGCTGGTGGCGGGCTCTGATGCGCTCAAGCCGCAGGTCGAGGTATTTGTCGATGACGTGGCCGGACCAGAGGTCGCGCAAAAGGTGCAGCGCCGTTTGCAGCACTTCATTGATCGCAAGGTTGCAGCCTTGTTTGAGCCACTGCTGAACCTGTCCAAAGACGAGGCGTTGACCGGGCTCGCACGTGGCTTTGCCTTCCAGATGGTCGAAAACTTTGGCCTGCTGCCCCGTGCGCAGGTGGCCGATGACGTCAAATCCCTTGATCAGGACGCCCGCGGCGCATTGCGGAAGCACGGCATCCGGTTTGGCCAGTTCACGATCTTCATGCCGCTTTTGCTCAAGCCTGCGCCGACGCGCCTGCGCCTTGTGTTGTGGTCGCTGACCAAAGGTCTGGCCGAATTCCCAGAAAGCCCGCCCCCCGGTTTGGTCACCATTCCGGTTGAAAAAGACGCGCCCGACGGGGCCGACACGATGTCCGGCTACCGCAATGCAGGCAGCCGTGCGATCCGTATTGATATGCTGGAACGGCTGGCCGATATGCTGCGCGCTGAGGATTCGCGCGGCGGGTTTGAGGCCAAGGCCGATATGCTGTCGATCACGGGCATGACGCTGGAACAGTTCTCAGAACTGATGCAGGGTCTTGGCTACAAGGCTGAAAAGGCCGAGCGGGTGAAGGTCAAGGCTGTGGATGCGGTGGTGCCCAAAGACGGGGCAGGGGCGGCAGATACCGCCGACACGCCGGTTATGGATGTGGCCGCAGATGCCCCCGAAGGCGGCGTAACCGAGGTTGCAGAGACGCCAACGCCGGCAGACACACCGGCAGAGGTTGCTGATATCCCTGATGCTGGTGTTGCACCTGTTGCAGCCGAAGCGGCGGAAACGCCTGCGGTTGCCGATGGCATACCGGCCCAATCCGAAGGGGAGGTGCCGCAAGGCACAGCCGCAGATGCCGCCATCGCAGAAACCGAGATGGAAACCTTCTACACCTTCACTTGGGGCCGCGCTCCACGCGGGCAGCAAAACGCCCGCCGCGGTGGTGGTGAGCGCCCGCAGGGCAAAGGCGGCAAAGGCCGCCCGCAAGGCCAAGGCAAAGGTCGCGGCAAAGGTGGCCCGCGCGGCGACAAGGGTGGCGACAAAGCCAAGAGTTTCTCGGCGCGCCCACCCCGCAAGGAAAAGCCCATCGACCCGGACAACCCCTTTGCCGCAGCCCTCATGGGGCTCAAGGACAAGACCTAAGTGGCAGAACCGGGCGCAAAACTGCGCGTGGACAAATGGCTGTGGCATGCGCGGTTTTTCAAAACCAGATCGCTTGCCGCGGCCCGCGTACAGGCGGGCACTGTGCGCATCAACGGCGATATCACCCAGAAACGCGCCAGCACGATCAGCCCCGGTGACGTGCTGACCTTTGCGCAGGGCGATCATATCCGCGTGATCCAGATCGACGCGCTTGGCTCCCGGCGAGGACCAGCGCCCGAAGCGCAGGCACTTTACACCGATTTGTCCCCGCCAGAGCCGCGATCAAAGGACAAACCACCCGAGAATCCCGCCTTTGAAGGAAAAGGCCGCCCGACCAAACGTGACCGGCGGCAGCTTGATCTTTCTAAATCGCGCCATCTTGAATGATCGGGCGCTCTGGACTAGCTAGTCCACAAACAAATCGGATGAAGATCATCAAATGACCTATATCGTCAACGACGCCTGCATCGCCTGCAAATACACCGATTGCGTGGAAGTTTGCCCCGTGGATTGTTTCTACGAGGGGGAAAACATGCTGGTGATCCACCCAGATGAATGCATCGACTGCGGCGTTTGTGAACCTGAATGCCCCGCCGATGCGATCCGCCCGGACACAGAGCCGGACATGGAAAAATGGGTCGAGTTCAATCGCAAGTATTCCGAATTGTGGCCGGTGATCATCACCAAGAAAGACCAACTGCCCGAAGCGGAAGAGCGTGATGGCGAATCCGGCAAGCTGGAAAAGTACTTTTCCGAAGCACCGGGCGAGGGTGGCTGATTCGGCTTTTGATTCGCGTGATGCGTGAAGAAAATGCTGCAAATTACTGAGAAATATCCGTTTTCTCGTGCTTTCCGCAGGGGCAGCTTTCGGTAGGCCGGTTTTTGTGGTACACTTAGCCAAAGCTGATACTGACGGTCGAACTCTACGGACATACGTGTGACACAACCAAGCTGCCAAGGTTGACATCCACATCCTAAGAATAACGCAACCGGACGCGGGCCAAGGGGCCGCCGCCCGACTGTGTTTTTGACGTCTTTCAGCCCCATGAATTCAACTGCGGGTCCGCCCGCGCCACAGGAGCCACTACATGACCAAATCGAAAAAGCTTGATTTCCGCCCCAATGAATTTGTCGTCTACCCCGCGCATGGCGTTGGGCAGGTTGTCTCCATTGAAGAGCAGGAAGTCGCCGGCATCACGCTGGAGCTGTTTGTGATTGCGTTTGAGAAAGACAAGATGACTTTGCGGGTGCCAACGCACAAGGCAACCGAGATCGGCATGCGCGCGCTCAGCTCGCCTGATGTGATCACCCATGCGATGAAGACCCTCAAGGGCAAGGCCAAGGTCAAACGCGCCATGTGGTCGCGCCGTGCGCAGGAATATGAGCAAAAGATCAACTCTGGCGATCTGATTGCCATCGCCGAAGTGGTGCGCGATCTGCACCGCACCGATGATCAGCGCGAGCAAAGCTATTCCGAGCGTCAGCTGTATGAAGCCGCGCTTGAGCGGTTGACCCGCGAAGTGGCTGCCGTTGGCGGCGGGGACGAACTGGCCGCCGCGAAACAGGTGGGTGATGTGCTAGAAAGCCGCGTCGCAGCCTAAGTTGTTGAGAAATTGAGTAAAACGCCGCGCCCCTGGGTGCGGCGTTTTGCGTTCAGGGGCTGTGGGCCGCGATCAGGCACAGCCAGACGCCGATCTCTGTCATTTGTTGGGTCGCCCCCAGAACATCGCCGGTTTGTCCGCCGATCTTGGATTTGGCCAGCCAGCCAAGGCCCAGCAGGATCAGCACAGTTGTCGCCAAAACCCACAAAAGCGAAACCCCCGGCAGACACAGCGCCGCCACAAGTCCAAGCGCCCCGGCGGCCATCGTGGCCGTCCCGCTTGGCCGCCCGGTTTGGCCCGAAAGCCCGCCTTTGCGGGCCAGCGGCAGTTGGTACATCACCGCCACCATCGCCCCGCGCGAAAGGACCGCAGCACCAATCAGCGCAGGCCACAAAACGCCCTGTTCGATCACCAGACTGATCGCCGCCCATCGCAGCAACAGCGACAGCACCAATGAAATCACTCCGTAGCTGCCGATCTGGCTGTCTTTCATAATCTCCAGACGCCGCTCGCGGGTCCAGCCGCCCCAGAACCCATCGGCGCAATCGGCAAGCCCATCTTCATGCATCGCCCCCGTGGTGACGATCAGCGCCAGCAACACAATCACGGCCTGCGCCATCGGCGGCAGGCCCAACCCTTGGGCAATCCCGCCAATGAGGGCCGCAATCACCGCAATCACCAATCCCGCCAAGGGATAGGCCCAAGCCGCATGCGCCGCTGGCCGCGTCGAGGCAGGATCATAAGCCGGGTAGGGCAGCGGCAAACGGGTCAACAAACCCAGCGCCATGGTCAGATCGGAGTTCCGAAACGCCGCCCCAAACCCTTTGATGTCGCTATCATCCATTATTTTGCCCCTCCCGCACTTTCGGCCCGGCCCTGCCGCAGATAGACATGGGCGCAGTTCCATTTGCAAGCCGAGCGTGCCCATGTCCCAGACTTTTGCCACCCTGTCCGAATTTCGCGCCCTTCTGGCCGCACAACATGTTGTTGACGAGGCCGCCGCAGCGGCGGCACAGGATCACAACATGCAGTTGACCAAGCCCCCCGGTGCCTTGGGGCGGCTGGAGGATCTGGCGATCTGGTATCGTGGCTGGCGCGGCGGTGATCGGGCCGAGATTTCCGCGCCGCAGGTGATCGTCTTTGCCGGCAATCACGGTGTCGCCGCGCGGGGCGTGTCGGCCTTTCCGGCGGAAGTCACCGAACAGATGGTCCTGAACTTTCAACATGGCGGCGCCGCGATCAACCAGATTGCCCGCGCAAACGGGGCCAAGCTTGATGTGGTGGCCTTGGATCTGGACAATCCGACTCAGGATTTCACCCAAGCGCCCGCGATGTCCGAGGATGAGCTGGTTGCCGCCCTCAAGGCCGGTTGGGATCAAGTGGATGAAACCGCCGATCTGCTGGTGGTGGGCGAGATGGGCATTGCCAACACCACATCGGCAGCGGCGCTGTCCTGTGCCTTGCTGGGTGGTGAAGCAGGCGATTGGACCGGTCGCGGCACCGGTGTGGATGATGCAGGGCTGGCGCTGAAAACCACTGTGGTTGCCGAAGGTGTGGCGCTGCATGGCGGGCAGGGCGACGGGCTTGAGACATTGCGCCGCTTGGGCGGGCGTGAACTGGCCGGAATGGCAGGCGCGATGGCGCGGGCCCGTGCCCTCCGCATTCCCGTGATCCTCGATGGCTTCATCTGCTGCGCGGCGGCGCTGTGCCTTGAACATACGCAAACAGGCGCGCTGGATCACGCAGTGGCAGGCCACCAAAGCGCCGAGGGCGGCCATGCGCGGTTGTTAGAGGCCTTGGGCAAAGAGCCCCTGCTGCAACTGGGCCTGCGCCTCGGTGAAGCCTCCGGCGGAGCATTGGCGATTGCAGTGATGAAGGGTGCAATGGCATGTCATGCAGGTATGGCGACGTTTGCTCAAGCGGGGGTCAGCGACGGCTAGGGCTGGATATTCTGGCAGTCGCACATTTTTTGCGGTGCATTAGATGCCTCATGCTTCATCACTTAGGGTATCAAAAGGTTCTTTGCTGCCATCCTGAAATTCCAGTCAGCCTTCGAAAAGACCAACCCCTGCCAAGGACTGCGCAACTCACTGCTCAGCCGAGCAACACCACACCACACCCCAAAACCCGCCTAGGCCCGCTTCTGATCCTCTTCATCAACCCGGTTCAAAAACGCGGTTTCGAGATCTTTCTGTAGCTCCTTGGCCCGCTCCACATAGGCCTTGTTCTGTGATGGCTCGACATCGGCCCGCCACAGCGCCGCCAATTCACGCACCGACAGGCGGTCATGGGCATAGAACATGCGCTGCGCCTCTGCCGCCTCGTATTCCGATAGCCCCATGTTTTCGAGCACATAACGCCCCGCACGCAGCGAGCTGTCGAACATCTCGCGGACGATGTCATTGGCGCCGGCCTGATACTGGCGATAGACATCCGTGCGGTCATGTGCGCGGCTGACGATGTGCAGATCGGGCCGTTGTTTGCGGGCATAGGCGATCAATTGCAGCGCCGCCTCGGGGCTGTCGAGGGCCACAACCAGCACCCGCGCGTCTTTCAGCCCGGCCTTGCGCAAGATGTCAGGGCGGGTGGGATCGCCCAGAAACGCCTTGAACCCGAACCGCCGCATCACGGCGATGGTTTCGGGGTTGTGGTCCAGCACAACGGTCTGAAATCCGCTGGCTTGCAACAGTCGGTTGACGATCTGGCCAAACCGGCCAATGCCCGCGATGATCACTGGCCCTTCTTCGTCAATTTCATCAGGTACAAAGGGGCCACTTTCATCAAAGCGGCGGCTGATCATCTCGTGCAGGATAAAGAGCAGCGGCGTGATCAACATCGACAGCGCAATCACCAGCAGCAAGGTTTCAGCCACCCCGTTTGGCATCACCCCGGTGGCCACGGAGAAACTGATCAGGACAAAGCCAAACTCACCCGCCTGCGCCAGACCCAGCGCAAACAGCCATTGGTCGCGCCCACGCAGTTTGAAGGCCAAGCCAAGCGCATAAAGGATCAACCCTTTGACGATGATCACCAGCAGGGCCATACCCATGATGATCACAAAATCGGCAAACAGCAGCTCAAAATTGATGCCTGCACCCACGGTGATAAAGAACAGACCAAGCAGCAACCCTTTGAAGGGCTCAAGGTCGGTTTCCAGCTCGTGACGGAACTCGGAACTGGCCAAGACCACACCGGCCAGAAACGCGCCAAGGGCAGGGGAGAGCCCGACCAGCATCATCACAAAAGAAATGCCAACCACGATCAGCAGCGCCAGCGCGGTATACATCTCGCGCAGTTTGGCGGAATGGATAAAACGGAAGACGGGGCGAGTGAAAAACACACCCACAACGATGATAGAAACAACCGCACCGATGGTCAGCAGGGTCACACCCCAGCCCGGCAGGCTTTGCACAAAGCTGAACGCGGCATCGGCGGCCTCTGATCCGCTGTGACCGCCATGATCATGGGCTTTTTCCACCTCGTCCGGGTTCAGCGAGATCGACCCGTCCGGCAATAGCCCGCCAATTGTGTCCACCGCCAAGAGCGGCAGGAAGGCGAGGATCGGAATGACCGCGATATCCTGCGTCAGCAACACCGAGAAAACAGACCGCCCGCCGCTGGTTTGCATCAGGTTCTTTTCCGAAAGCGTCTGTAGGACAATCGCGGTCGAGGACAGCGCCAGCGTCAGACCAATGGCCAGCGATACGTTCCACGGCTGGTCATAGGCCATCGCAATGCCCATCAGCGCCGCCGTTGACAGCGCCACCTGCAACCCGCCCAAACCCAACAATCTGTGCCGCATGTCCCACAAGGCACGCGGTTCCAGTTCAAGCCCGATCAGGAACAGCATCATCACCACACCAAATTCGGCAAAGTGTTGCAGATCCTTGGTCTCTGCGCCCACCAGACCCAGCACCGGCCCGATCAGAATGCCCGCAGCCAGATAGCCCAGCACAGACCCAAGCCCCAATCGCGACGCGATAGGCACCGCAATCACAGCTGCCGCCAGATAGATGCTTGCTTGAAACAGGAAACCTTCCATTGTGGTCCTTTCAGGAGGATCAGGTGGGCAAAGGCCCGTCACGTTTAAGTTGGTCCATAACAATCTGACTGTGCACCCGTGAGACCGCAGGATGGGGCAACAGAACCTCGTGGATCAGCCGGTTCAGGCTTGGCAGATCTTCACAATAGACCCGCAAGAGATAGTCCGCATCCCCTGTCATCGTCCAGGCGCTTACTATCTCGGGGCGGGTGGCCAGCAATCGGCCAAATGTCGCCGAGTTTTGCGGGCCGTGGGTATCGAGATGCACTTGCACAAACCCCTGCACATTCAGGCCCAGTTTCACCGGATCAAGCCGCGCGGTGTAGCCTTGGATATATCCGTCCGCCTCAAGCCGCTGTCGCCGCCTGCCGGCCTGTGATGCGGACAGGTGTAATTGTTCGCCCAGTTCCTGCGCGGTCAGATGCGCGTTTTTTTGCAGGGCGGCCAGCAGCCTTGTGTCGGTTTCGTCCAAATTCATGCAGGTTTTCCGCGCTGTTTGACGCAATGATGCGGTGAATGCGTAAAAATTGCCAGAAAGAAGCGCATCAATGCGCAGAATTGGCAAGCTTTCGCGCATATCTTTGCTTTAATACCCCTCATGTTAAGAAAAGGTGACACAATGGGCCCTTTCCCTCACGACGCCCCGAAATCCGTGATCTCTGACGAAAACCCTGCCGGAACCGACGGCTTCGAATTTGTCGAATTCGCCAGCCCCGATCCGCAAGAGCTGCGCGATTCGTTTATCCGCATGGGCTATACCCATGTCGCCAATCACAAGACCCAGAAGATCGAGCTATGGCAGCAGGGCGACGTGACCTATCTGCTGAACGCCGATCCAAACAGTTTTGCCGCCGGATTTGTCGAAACGCACGGGCCTTGTGCGCCCTCGATGGGCTGGCGGGTTGTCGATGCGAAGAAAGCCTTGGCCCATGCCGTTGCCAATGGCGCCGAAGAATACACCGGCCCCGGCAAGGCGCTGGATGTGCCTGCGATCATGGGCATCGGTGGCTCGCTGCTGTATTTTGTGGATCAGTACTACGACACCTCACCCTACAACTGGGAATACGACTGGATCGCGCAGTCCAAGCCTGAGGGGGTTGGATTCTATTACCTCGATCACCTGACGCACAATGTGTTCAAGGGCAACATGGATGTCTGGTTCAAGTTCTACGGCGATCTGTTCAACTTCAAGGAAATCCGGTTCTTTGACATTCAGGGCAAGTTCACCGGGCTGACCAGCCGCGCCTTGACCTCGCCGTGCGGGCGTATCCGTATCCCGATCAACGAGGACCGCGACGAGAAAGGCCAGATCGTGGCCTATCTCAAAAAGTACAACGGCGAAGGCATTCAGCACATCGCGGTGGGATCGAACAATATCTACGATTCGACCGACGCGATTGCACAGAACGGCCTCAAGTTCATGCCCGGCCCGCCAGATGCCTATTACACGATGAGCAAGGACCGCGTTGTTGGCCATGAGGAACCGCTGGACCGGATGAAGAAACACGGGATCCTGATCGACGGCGAAGGTGTGGTCGATGGCGGCGAGACCCGTATCTTGTTGCAGATCTTCTCAAAAACCATGGTTGGCCCGATCTTTTTTGAATTCATTGAACGCAAAGGCGATGACGGCTTTGGCGAGGGCAACTTCAAGGCGCTGTTCGAAAGTATCGAGCAAGAGCAGATCGACACGGGCGAGCTTGCAGAAACATAATAAAACCGAGAGGCCTCTCTGCCTCGGACAACAGGGGATCAACCCCTGACTGGGAACGCCGCATCCACTGGGTGCGGCGTTATCCTTTGGGCATCTTCAGGACAACGTTGCGCCCGCGTTTGGTATAGCGCAATTCGCTGTCGCCAATGGCGGATACACGACCACCATCAATCCGGTCTCCCACAACAACCTTTTT
>Ga0316204_10004353_pt1 | contig 25588 bp, 23 predicted proteins | sample 6monrhotite_MG_2_FD_205661 | JGI IMG/M metagenome (GOLD analysis project Ga0316204, IMG submission 205661) | Microbial mat bacterial communities from mineral coupon in-situ incubated in ocean water Damariscotta River, Maine, United States -... | ecosystem: Environmental > Aquatic > Marine >...
AGGTCGATATTCATAGCCAGGCCCAAATCAGTGGCCCAATGATGATCATTGCTGAAGATCGCCCAGATTGGGATGGATCGTTCGAGTTTGAATCACTCGGGCATCGTGATTGTGATGATATTTCACGCGGATGATCGCTTCGTCTTGATCTTCGTTCCAAAACAACCAAGAGTGCCCGGCGGAAGGGGCTCTCTGTTCATACTGTAGGGAGCTTGAAATGAAAAAATCCATATTATTGCTGTCCGCGTCCGCGGCAGTGTTGTTGGCTTCGCCCGTTTGGGCGCAAAGTCAGAGCGTTTCCATGTCCGGAATCGTCGTTGAATATACTGGCGAAGTCACCGGTGATGGTGATTTCTCCGGAGCAACCATTGAGGTTAACGGCAGTTTCGGTGGCGATCTGGATGTTTCAGGCGCGTCGGTTGAAATCAACGTTGATGTCGGTGACGATCTTGATGCTAGTGCAGGCGCAATCGAAGTGAACGGCAGTGTCGGTGGCGATGTCGAGATTAGCGGCGGAGCCATTGATCTTGATTTACAGGTTGCAGGACGCAGCGAGATTTCCGGCGGCGCTATTGATGTTTATTCCGGGTCAGTTTTCACAGGAGATGTGGAAATTTCTGTCGGTGCAATGGAGTTTGCAGGTCACGCGATGTCCCGTTTGGACGTGCGGTTTGGCGATCTGGAATTTTCTGGGCTTGCGGATGAAGCCGTAGATTTCTCGGGCAATAATCGCGAGGGCATTTTTCGCCGCCGCGACCGAAGCGAAATTGAAATCAGTGGGATACTGAATGCCGGAGGCACAATCTGTGCTCATGAGGTTCGCTTCATGGAGGGCGCAGAAGTCAACGGACCGCTCACCGTCCATGCCGACGAAGAACCAGATTACGCTGACAATTTTGATGGCTCAAACGTCAGCTTTGTTTTGCGGGAACGCGAAACTTGCCGCGACAATGACTAGTCATCACCTCTGGCGAGTTTTTCAATGGCGACATAATTAATCTTGCCAGTGCCCAGGACGGGGATCTCGGAGACCGGGATCACCCGTTTCGGGATGGCTAGCTCAGCGATGCCATGACTGCGCGCGAAAGCGACCATATCGCCACGCTCTGCATTGGCATATTCGGTCGCGATTACAATTTGCTCGCCTTTACGGGGGTCGGGCAAAGTAACAGCGGCATGTAAGCAATCGGGCCAAAGCGATGTCGCAATATTTTCCACGACCGCGAGAGACACCATTTCCCCGCCAATCTTCGCAAAACGTTTTTGGCGACCGCGAATTTGCACGCAATCTTCCTCGTCAAAGCTGACGATATCACCGGTATCGTGCCAGCCATCTGGCGGCGCTTGAATGACGCCAGGCTCTGATGTGAAAATGTAACCTTTCATGACGTTCGGACCTTTGACGTGAAGTCGGCCACCTTCGCTAATACCATCCACAGGTTCCAATCGAGCAGACATTCCGGGCATCATACGCCCGACAGTACCCGGCTTGTTTCGTTCAGGCTGATTGATCGAAATAACGGGGGAGGCCTCGGTTGCGCCATAACCTTCAAGAATCATCAAATCAAATTCACGCCGGACCATTGTCCGTGTTTCATCCTTCACGCGTTCGGCACCACAAACGACAAAACGCAACGAGTCAAAATCACCTTTTTCGGCTACCCGCGCATACTGGTTCAAAAAAGTGTCGGTTGCGAACAGAACGGTTGATTTCGTTTTACGAACCCGTTCCATAATCGTTTTGCCCTGCAATGGGCTCGGATGAAGGACGGCCGGAATACCTACCAGCAAGGGCAACAATAACCCACCGGTCAGACCAAAGCTATGGAATGTTGGTAGTGAATTGAAAACGATATCCGTTGACAGAATATGGACATGAGATCGCGCCTGCTCAACGTTGGCAACCAAGTTTACATGACTGAGGGCAACGCCTTTTGGGTCGCCTTCTGTGCCTGACGTGAACAGAATGACCGCAGTGTCATCGGGGCTGACGCGGGTCGCAACAAAACCTGGGAAAATAGGACCTAGAACAGCTCGAATTTTATCTCCCAGCCCAATATCTTCCCGAACATCCTCCAGATAAATCATTTCGTGATCTTGCTTGAGTTGGTTTTCCAACTCTCCCAAACCACCAAGCTCGATGAATTTGTGGGCGGTGACAATTTTTGTGGCCTGCGCGGCACGGCAAGCGGCTTTGATGGCTCGAGCGCCAGCTGTAAAATTCAACATTGCCGGCACGCGGCCATAGGTATTGAGTGCAAAAAACGCGATCCCGGCGCCCGCACCTGTTGGCAGTAGCACCGCGACTTTTTCACCTTTTTCGGTCAATCGGGAAAGTGCAGAGCCGAGACCAAATGATGCCCGCAGAATTTCATCGTAATCAAACTTGCGACCATCGGCGTCAATAATGACAACCTGTTTGCCACCGGCTTTACCCTTAGCCCGCATCAAGGCCTGCAAGACTGATTTGCGAGCCCGGGATAACCTAAAGGGTTCGCCCTCGATTTGTGGCCATGAAGAGGGATCAACGGGCGGTGGGTTATCACCATCTGTTGTGATGTCATCGTCGTCATCACGGGACGTTGTTATCTCGGGCGACTCCTCCGACAAGCCGACATCGTCTACAGCATCGCTACCGTAGGCAATTGCGGTGTCACTCGTGACCTCAGGGGCATCGTCGTGAACGGTGTCGCCCACCGGTTTACGGTCGGTCATGTAATTCTCCCCGTGTAACGCTTTGATGCGCTTGTGATTTCGTTGACGTTGACGTTAGGCGGTTGAAGCCTGCGTGGAAAGCCCGAAATTCCGTTCACATCCCGAATTCTCGGGTCGGTGAACAGATAAAATTTATCGATTAACGAAAAATCGCTTCCATATCGAAATTCGATATGCTAGAGACGAATCGTCGCTGGGGAGCGAATAGGGAAGTCTGGAGATTTTCCTTCGAGTCTGGAGTTTCGGGCATGAGAAGTATTCTTGCCGCGAGTGTCGCCATCGGCGCTCTTTCAGTGGCGGGTTGCAGCAACAGCGCATCCGCTTCCGTCCATCTGAATGATGACCACGGGCGTCATTCAAATAATCAAACCAGCTACGACCAGGACGGTGATCTCAGCCTGATAGGCAGCGACATGACGATTGCGGGCCGCATCGGCGGCGATCTATCGCTTATTGGTTCTGACCTTGATATCCGAGCAGATATTGGATCCGATATGTCACTGGTTGGATCAGACATTTCTTTCAGCGGAACCGTTGGCGGAGATACCAGTATAGCCGGCAGCGACGTTGAATGGTCCGGTGAAGCAGGCGGCGATGTCGACATTGCAGGTAGCGACGTAGATTGGGCAGGATCATCTGATCGCAATGTGTCCATCGCAGGAAGCGATATTACGATTGACGGCCGTGTTGGCGGCGATTTGGACATTGCAGGCAGCGACATCCGACTTTCGCGCACCAGCAATACTGGTGGCAATGTTGCGATTGTTGGCAGCGATCTTGAAATTTCTGGTGAAACGCTTGGAAATGCCGACCTGGTTGGTAGCTCCATAGTGGTTTCCGGCCCCATCCGTGGGCGATTGCTGGCAACGGCATATTCAAGGCGTGGTTGGAGTTGGTCTTCGGACGGCAGCCACCAGACGATCCGTATCAATGCACCGATTGGCGAAGATAGTGCTGTATGCGCGCGCCGCGTCGTGATTGACAGCAACGCTGATGTCTCGGGCGGCTTGATTGTTTTTGCTGAAGAGGCTCCGGTTTTTGAAAATGGCGCCATCGAGACCGGCGTGACTTTCGAAGAAATCGGCAACCGTGACTGTGACGATCTTCTCGACCCCTATGATCGCTAATTCCTTTTTTCATCCAATCGTTACGCCGGGGGGCGAACGGAGGTTATGATGTTTTTACGTGCACTTTATCTAGCAGCTGGGTTGGCGGTTTCGCTCGGATCTGTTGCATCGGCGCAAACGTTCGGCGGTGCCGTCGAAATGCGCGATATTGATCGCGATGGTGACCTGAAAGTCATCGCCGGATCGGCAGAAATCACCGGACGGATTGGCGAAGACTTGTCCGTTTTTGCTGGCAACGTCGATGTCGATGTTCAAGTTGACGGCGATATTCGTATTGCAGGCGGCAGCTTGGTTGTGGCGGGCCGGGTTGCGGGCGGTGCTGAAATCGCTGGTGGATCTGTGGAAGTCACAATGGATATCGGCGAAAACGCCGAGCTTGCTGGAGGATATCTCCAATATTCCGGAACCATTGCCGGCTCCCTCGATACGGCTGCCGGGGTTTTGGAAATCGAAGAGGGATCAGTCATCTCGGGGCCTGCCGACATGGCGGGCAAAACACTTATGCTGGGCGGTCACTTTTTAGATAACGTCGATGCAGTGGCCGAAGAGGTGATCATTTCCGGTCGGATTGATGGTGATGTGGAAATCGAGGCCGAACACCTGACTATTGAATCAGGTGCGGTCATCACCGGCCGTATTGAATATTTCGGTCCTTTTGAACCCGAAATTGCCGACGGAGCGACCCTCGCTAGCGCCATGGAATATACCTATCGTGACATTGATCTCGACTGGAGCCGTGATCATTTCGACGGAGCTCATATTGATCTCGACATTGTTCCGCCCGCTGAATTTTTTGCGGTGTCAGGTATCGCCTTCGCTCTGCTTCTTGGCGTTTTGGCCCTGGTGATGATGCCGCGTGGCGTTCGCCGCGTATCTTACAAATTTCGTCAACAACCCATCGTGGCACCCCTGATAGGTCTATTCCTTCTGCCTATGGGTTGGATCATGTTGATGACCGCAGGAACGGTTCTTCTCGCTTTATCCATTGTCGGTGTTGTGCTCATCCCGTTCTGGTGGGTGTTTGGTTTCTTCATGTTGATTGTTGCCTACCCACTTGGAGCCATCGCACTTGGAGATCTCATTCTCGATCGAACGGGTAGGGGCAATGCTGGATTTGGGTTGCGGTTTCTGGGAATGGCGATCGTGCTCATTCTTTCGACAGCGCTCTGGGTCTTGCCTCCGTTGGCCGTAATTGCCTGGTTGATCTTGTCTTGGATAGGCCTTGGCTCCTGGATGTTGGCTGCATTTGGCCGCAAGGATGACCCTCAGATCGAACCGACTGACAGTGCGGCGTCATCAACGAGTGATGCCGCTGTGTGAATTCAAATTGCGGGCGGCGCTTGAAGCCGCCCGCAACTAACGCCATGTTGCGCCTCAATGGCGAATTTGATCGACACCCTCCAGGAAACGCCGCGTCCACGGCATCCCGAAAAGCAACATCGCCCGGATAATCCGGTCTTGCGAAAGCCGGACTGGATTCGCGTGAAAGCGCCCGTCGGTGGCGACTATGCTGAAACCCGCAAAATCGTGAAAGACAATAACCTAATCACGGTGTGTGAAGAGGCAGGGTGCCCGAACATCGGCGAATGCTGGACGCAGAAACACGCCACTTTCATGATCCTGGGCGACACTTGCACGCGCGCATGCGCTTTCTGCAATGTGAAAACCGGCCTACCACAGCCAGTCGATCACGATGAAGCTCAACGCATTGGCGATGCTGTCGTCAAGATGGAGCTTAAACATGTCGTGATCACATCCGTCGATCGTGATGATCTGGAAGATGGTGGGGCACAACATTTTGTCGATGTCATCAACGCCATACGCAATGCATCACCACAGACAACAATTGAAATTCTGACGCCTGATTTCTTGCGCAAAGACGGGGCGATTCCTGCCGTCATCGATGCGCGACCAGACGTATTCAATCATAACCTTGAAACGGTTCCGAGGCTTTATCTCTCTGTTCGTCCCGGCGCTCGCTATTATCATTCACTGCGGTTGTTGGAGCAGGTGAAAGAGCGTGACCCTTCCCAATTCACCAAATCAGGCCTGATGGTGGGCCTCGGTGAAAGCAAGGAAGAGGTTATGCAGGTAATGGATGACATGCGGTCAGCCGGAATTGATTTCCTGACGATTGGCCAATATCTCCAACCAACGCGCAAACATGCATCGGTCCAGAGATTCGTAGAGCCCGCCGAGTTCAAAGCCTATGAAACCATCGCGCGGGCCAAAGGCTTCCTTATGGTATCGGCGACGCCTCTGACGCGTTCAAGCTACCATGCCGGTGACGACTTTCTCCGTTTGCGCGCGGCACGTGAAGCCGCGCTCACTCACAGATGATTACACGCCATTCCGAACGCCTGCGGGTGCGGCATGCCCCTGGTAACGTCTTCGAGTTGGTTTCAGACGTTGAGCGTTATCCTGAATTCATTCCTCATCTGACAACTCTACGGATATTGAGCCGCGCCAAAGAGGGCGCAAGCAATATATTCGTCGCCGAGGCGGTTGCTCGCTACAAATTTGCGCGCGAACGCTTTGTCACAAAGGTTACCGCCGACGAAGCCGCATTGCGGGTTTCCGTTGAGCTTGTCGAAGGTCCATTTCATGTCCTGCGCAATGTCTGGCTAATGTCAAAATTGGAAGACGGGTCGACAGCGATAGATTTTGAGTTGGATTTTCAATTCAACAATATGGTTCTGGACATGTTGATCCGTGCTAACAAACAACGTGCGGTGCGAATGATGATTGATTTTTATGTCGCCGAAGCCGCCCGGCGTTATCCCGAAATAGGGGAAGCTAAACTGGCGGGGTCAAAAACGTTCGACACCCGTTAGCAGCAGTTCAAGAGCCTGTCTGACGGCGGCCTGCCGCACATTGTCTCGGCCAATATCACCGAAATTCTGCTCGAGCGATTCGACATCACCGGTCGCGGTCGCCAGCCCAAACCAGACAAGCCCCGCAGGCTTATGTTCGCTCCCGCCTGGGCCGGCAATGCCGGTAATCGAAACCGCGACATCGGTGAGCGATGCAGCCAGCGCACCTATCGCCATCTCATCTGCCACCGACTCCGAGACGGCACCAAACTCGGCGATTAAATTCGGATCGACGTTCAAGCTGTCGATTTTTGCGGCATTTGAATAGGTGATGTAGCCACGATCAAACACGTCTGATGAGCCAGGCACCCGTGTGATCGCACCACCCACCAATCCGCCGGTACAGCTCTCCGCCACCGCTAACCTCAATCGTTTCAATCGAGCCGTCTCAATCAAGCGAATGGCAAGCGCGGAGATTTCTGCCTCTACATCATTCATGGCGCTTCACCGTTACAATCGCCTGAGCCGCAATGCCTTCGCCACGACCCGCAAAACCCAATCCTTCAGTCGTCGTCGCCTTGATGTTGACCGCCGAAGGCCTCATCCCGAGGAGGTCAGCAACCCGCTTCTGCATTGCGTCCCGGTTAGGACCGATCTTGGGGCGTTCGCAAATCAGCGTAATGTCAGCATGGACCGGCGTCGCATTCGCCTTTCGGGCAAGCGACACAGCGTGTTCAACAAAAACTGACGATGCGGCTCCCTTCCATTGTGGGTCGGAAGGCGGGAAATGTTGTCCAATATCACCCGCACCGATAGCCCCGAGCAAAGCATCCACCAATGCATGAAGCCCGACATCGGCATCCGAATGCCCGATCAGCGAGTAGGGGCAGGGAATCTCAACACCGCAAAGCCACACACCGTCACCGGGGCCTAACCGATGAACGTCATATCCTGTTCCGCTCACGGTAATCATTTGCGGAACTTTTCCCGACATTTCAAAATCCTCCGCGAAGGTCAGCTTTATATTGGATGGATCACCATCCACAATGTGCACAGGCTGGCCTACAGCCCGCACCAGGCTGGCTTCGTCGGGATAATTGGTATTGGCATCAGAAGCGTCAAAGGCCGCCATCAGAGCCGGATAGTGGAAAGCTTGTGGCGTTTGAACGCGAACAAGACTGTCGCGATCGATCAATTGGCCAATCTCGTCCCTGTTGCGCGTGAATGTTGCATCAGTGATGGGAAGCCCCGGAACCGCAGCTTTGGAATGAGCCAATGCCTCACAAAGGCGGTCAATCAGTTCAGCGGAAACAAAGGGCCGCGCACCATCCTGGACGAGCACATGGTCAGGCGCAAAAATCGAAAGAGCCGCCATCCCGTTTTCTACAGATAGGTTTCTATTTTCACCACCATAACAACTATATGCCGCATATTCTTTATTTGATTGATCAAATAAATTTTGATCATCTGGATGGATCACAACCATCACCATATCTATGGCCGGATGATCTCGAAACACACGAATCGTGTGCCTCAAAACCGGTTCTCCATGCAGATCCCGATATTGCTTTGGCAAGCCGTCGCCGGCCCGATGGCCTCGCCCGGCAGCGACAATCAATGCGGCGGTTTTTGGATGTTGCACGATAGCGCGGTGTCCCTGCTTGCGGTTCAGGAGTCTACTCTATAGGTTCCGCCAGCTTTTTAGGCCAGCCAAGAAGTACGACTTATATGATTCAAATCGGACCCCACCAAATTGATGCGCGCGCCATGCTAGCGCCAATGTCTGGCGTGACCGATTTGCCGTTTCGTGAGCAGGCTCGCGCCTTTGGAGCCTCTCTCATCGTCAGCGAGATGGTTGCCAGTCAGGAATTGGTGACTGGCGGGAAACAGGCATGGGAGAAGGCGGCTCTGGACGATGGTGCTGGGTTGAAAATTCTCCAACTGGCCGGACGTGAAGCCAAATGGATGTTCGAAGCGGCTAAAATCGCAGAAGGCGAGGGCGCGGACGTCATCGACATCAATATGGGATGTCCGGCGCGAAAAGTGACAAATGGTCTCTCAGGCTCGGCTCTGATGCGCGATCTTGACCATGCTATGGGGTTGATCGAGGCGACGTTGAGCGCAGTGAAGGTGCCCGTCACTCTCAAAATGCGCCTCGGTTGGGATCATGACAATCTGAACGCCGCTGAATTGGCAAGCCGGGCCGAAGCGGCTGGCGTAAAACTAATCACTGTCCACGGTCGAACCCGTCAACAATTCTACAAGGGCCATGCCGATTGGCGGCTCGTGCGCGACGTGAAATCATCCGTATCCATCCCGATCGTCGTCAATGGCGACATTGTTGATTTCTCGACCGCCGAGGCAGCATTGGAACAATCGGGCGCAGATCTTGTCATGATTGGTCGCGCGGCGGAGGGCAGACCCTGGCTAATCACCGAAATCGATCGTACTCTGGCCGGACGTGCCCGAAACATTCCGTTTGCAGAAAAAGTATCCGCAATCCGAAATCAGCTTGAGCGATCCCTCTCATTTTATGGTGATCATATTGGCTTGCGGATGATGCGGAAGCATCTTGCAGCCTTTGTTGGTTGGGAATTCCGAGGGAACCGGGATCTACGCAAGAGCCTATGCCAGACAAGCAATCCACAAATCATATTTGATCAACTCGGACGGCTTGATGAGGTCGCTTCAACGGCGGCTTGATGGCGCTGTGACCGTAACAACACAAGGGTGTTGATTCTCCGCAACAAGTCGGCGAATATCCAATGAATGTCGGCTGATAGCACCGAACAATCCACTTCGGGTTTCCCCGAAGCCATCATTCTGCCTCGCGCAGTGACTGTCGGACTATGGGCAGGTGTTGGCGTTGCGACCGCTATAATCCTTTTTGCAGCTCTAATTCTTATATTTGGCGATGATCAATCCTTCCCGGGAAGGCGCAATCTGGTTGTTCTGCTTGTTGCTAATCTATTGATTTTACTGCTCCTCGCTGGTCTTGTTGGATTTCGTGTTTCGCGCCGTTTTGCGGGTCGCAAACATGGTGAACCTGCGCCGCGTCTACACTTGCGTTTCATCGCTATGTTCTCACTTGCTGCTGCGGCCCCGGCTATCTTGATGGCTCTGTTTTTGGGCGGCGTTCTGACACGCGGCGTTGAATACTGGTTCGGGGAGCGCGTGAATACAGTCGTCGAATCCGCCGCCGAGACCGCTCGCACGATCGTGGAACAGCAAGCCGATGAAGCATTGAACGAAATTCAATTAATGGCGTTTGACCTTAGCCAGGCCGACCCTGTTGCGGGCTTTTCGGCTGATCCGGAAACCTACAACAGCTATTTTCGTCGGCAGGCCATCGTTCGTGGCTTTCGTTCTGCCTATCTCGTCGATGGGGACGGGCAGCTTTTAGCACGTGCTGAAGACAGTAACTCACCAGACTACCAGATGCCGTCCGACCGCCTCTATCAACTTGCTCGGGATGGAGATCTCGGCGTGTCAGACCCCGATCAGGTTACCGGGAGCGATCCAGCATTACGAGGGCTTCTCTTGCTGCCAGCTTATGACGACGCATTTCTCTACGTCACGCTGGATGTGGACCTGTCACTCCTGCAGCGAGCACAAGCTGCGTTGGATGACTACCGTTCTGCCACGGAAAGCGAGGCGGAAACACGCATCGTATTCATTCTGGTTTACCTGGAGACAGCCTTCCTCATTCTTCTCGGAGCTATTTGGCTGGCATTATCCGCTGCGACACGTGTCGTGCGTCCGGTCTCTGGCTTGGTCAGAGCTGCCGAGCAGGTTCGCCGCGGCGATCTTGATGCTCGCGTTGATGTCAAACGAGAAGACGATGAGATCGCAACGCTCGGCCGGGCCTTCAACCGGATGACGCGCCAGCTGCGTGGGCAGCGCCGTGAGCTCGTGATGGCTCACAGTCAATCAGAACGCCGGCGTGCATTTACCGAAGCCATTCTGTCGGGTGTAAGCGCAGGCGTAATCGGGTTGGACGATGACGATCACATTACCTTGGTGAACCGTCCCGCTTGCGACCTCCTCAAGCGGACCGAAAGTCAACTGGTGGGCGAAAAACTCGCAGCCGTTTCTCCTGAATTGGAAAGCGTTGCAATACAGGCCCGCCAGCGACCAGGAGATATCGCAGACGCCCAGATCGAATTATCGGAAGATGAGGAACGCCCTATCAGTTTGAATGTTCGGGCCGGTCTCGACCCGGATGCCGGGTTGGTAATAACCTTTGATGATGTGAGCCGGTTGGTCGCGGCCCAACGTAGTGCTGCTTGGCGAGATGTCGCGCGCCGGATTGCCCATGAGATCAAAAACCCGCTGACACCCATTCAATTGTCTGCCGAGCGTCTGCAACGCCGCTATCGCAAGCAGATAGCAGAAGACGATGTAGAAACTTTTGATCGCTGCGTAGCCACGATTATTCGTCAAGTGGGGGATATCGGTCGAATGGTTGATGAGTTCTCATCTTTTGCGCGAATGCCGCAGCCAAAAATTGAACCAGTCGCATTGTCCGAATTGATACGAAATGTTGTCTTTGCCCAACGCGTCGCGAGCCCAACGATTTCGATTGAGTTTACCGAGCCGGAATTAGATATTTACGCAGATTGCGACGAAAGGCTGGCAGCTCAAGCCCTGACGAATATCGTAAAAAATGCGACCGAAAGCGTTGTCGCTCGTATGGAATCAGAATCCGGCAAAAAACTCGGTGGCCGTATTCATTTGGCCCTGAATTCGGTTGATGGATTTGCAGATATCGTCATTCAGGATAACGGATTGGGTTGGCCACTCGCTAATCGGGAACGCTTGACCGAGCCATATATGACGACCCGCGAAAAAGGCACTGGCCTGGGCCTCGCTATCGTCAAACGGGTGATGGAAGACCATCGCGGACGCTTGGACCTTGATCAGCCGGACGATGGTCCCGGCGCGATTGTACGCATGAAATTTCCGATTTCCGGTCAGACTGGCCCGAAAATCGCTTCTGAAACCAAAAATGCTCAGGTGTGAGACATGGCTAACGACATTCTTGTTGTAGATGACGAAGAAGATATTCGCGATCTGGTTTCCGGATTGCTCGAAGATGAGGGCTATCAGGCCCGTGAAGCGGCCAATGCCGACGATGCCCTCGCGGCAATACGAACACGCAAACCGTCATTGGTGATTCTAGACGTGTGGCTGCAAGGCAGTCGACTGGATGGAATTGAATTGCTGGGTGAGATGAAGAAGGTCGATCCGGAATTACCCGTTATTGTCATTTCCGGACATGGCACAATCGAAACAGCGGTCGCAGCCATCCGGCAGGGGGCCTACGATTTCATCGAAAAACCGTTCAAAAGCGATAAATTGATCCTCACTATTGAACGCGCAATGGAGGCCAGCCAACTTCGTCGCGAAAATGCTGAATTGAAGGCGAGGGGCCCCGGCGAACCAGAGCTCGTCGGGAAATCAGGACCGATTTCTCAATTGCGTCAGTTGATTGAACGGGTTGGTCCCACAAATAGCCGCGTTCTGATTTCTGGCCCTGCTGGAAGCGGCAAAGAAGTTGTTGCTCGCCTGATCCACGCGAAATCTCCACGCGCAAAAGCCCCCTTCATCGCCGTGAATGCAGCCGGAATGGAGGCAGATCGGGTAGAGGAAGAGCTATTTGGCTCCGAAACCGATCAGGGCTTGGTGTCGCAAGTTGGTCTGCTTGAGCGTGCGCATGGCGGAACGTTATTCTTTGATGAAATTGGCGATATGCCGATCGCTACCCAAAACAAGCTATTGCGAATGTTGGTCGATTCCAGCTTTCGCAGATTGGGAGGCGGCGGCGATGTAAAGATCAATGTGCGTGTTGTCTCGTCTTCGTCGCGAAACCTTCGCGATCACATTACGGCAGGTCTGTTCCGGGAAGACTTGTACCACCGACTGGCCGTTGTTCCAGTAGATGTTCCTGGTTTATCCGAGCGGCGTGAAGATATCCCGCTCCTGGTCGATCATTTTTTGTCCCGCATCACCAGTTATTCAGGACTGACCAAGCGGAAAATCGGCGACGATGCGATGGCCGCATTGCAAGCACATGATTGGCCCGGCAATGTCCGACAGCTCCGCAATAATGTGGAGCGGTTACTCATTCTCTCATCAGGCAATGAAGAAGGGCCCATCACGCTCGATTCGCTGCCATCAGAAGTCGCCGGGCGTGAAACAGACGATAGCGGTTTCGATGCAGAACGGATGATCGCTTTACCGCTACGTGATGCACGAGAAAAATTTGAACGTGAGTATCTGAAATCGCAGATAAACCGCTTTGGCGGCAATATTTCTCGCACCGCGGCATTCATCGGCATGGAACGCTCTGCCTTGCATCGTAAGCTGAAGTCTTTAGGGGTAAATACTTCTGAAGCTCGCTCCGATGGCGAGATCACAGAAGAATAAGGATCTGACGCCATGAAGGCTGTCGTATGTGGGGCAGGGCGCGTGGGCTACGGCATCGCTAAGGCGCTTTCCCGCGAAGGCAATTCCGTGACCGTCGTTGATTGGTCACAGGAACTCATCTCGCAAGTAACGACCGACCTCGATGTTCGCGGCATCGTTGGGCACGGATCGCATCCAGAAGCATTGGAAAGGGCAGGCGCGGCTGATGCTGAATTATTGGTTGCTGTCACCCATTCAGATGAAACCAACATGATCGCCTGCCAAGTGGCCCATTCCCTGTTTCAAACACCTATGCGCATCGCGCGGGTTCGCGCGCAAGCCTATCTTGATCCAGAATGGCGCGGGTTGTTTTCGACCGGAAACCTCCCCGTCGATGTTGTGATTTCGCCGGAATTGGAGGTCGGCCGCGCTATTTTGCAGCGGGTCGAAACGCCGGGAGCCTTTTCGACCGCGCTCTTTGCTGGTGGACGAGTACAGTTGTTAGGCATCCGCATGGATGAGGAAAGCCCAGTCGCGGGTTCATCTATCGAACAAATCCGTGAGATATTTTCGGATCTGCGCTTGTCACTCTGCGGCGTAAACCGTGACGGAAAACTATTCGTCCCGCATGTGACCGACCCTCTTCTGCCCGGCGACGATATCTATATTTCGATTGAGCCGGTCATGTTGGATCGGGCGCTTCAAATATTCGGTCAAAAAGCCGAAAAAGTCAGGCGCGTGGTTATCATCGGCGCTGGAAATATCGGTGTTTACGTCGCGCAGGCTTTGGAGAGATTGGGCCGCGTGAAGGTCCGGCTCATCGAGGCCGACAAAAAGCGAGCTGAACAAGCCGCTGATCAGCTAAAGAGAACCGTTGTTCTCCATGGCGACGGACTCACGCCCGACCTTCTGCGGGAAGCAGGTGCCGACCGGGCCGAATTGGTTGTCTGCGTTACAAATGACGACAAGGTAAATCTTCTGAGCGCTGTAATGGCGAAACGGGAAGGCGCCGGGCGGTCAATTTGCCTGGTAAACGAACAAGCATTCGAACCACTGCGCGAGCCTTTGGGCGTTGATGCATTCATCGATCCAAGAACAACAACTATTTCAACTATTCTCCAGCATATTCGCCGGGGCAGGATCACGGGGCTGCAATCAATAGCCGGCGGTCTAGCCGAGGCTTTGGAAGGCGTGGTCCTCGCGACATCCCCCCTTCTCGGCAAATCGATCGATGAGCTTGAATTGCCCGACAATGTGACCGTTGGCGCGCTCGTTCAGGGCGGTAAGATATTCATGCCGGGTGAGGGTGCTGTCGTTAAGGAAGGCGATAGAATGCTATTGTTCGCCGAATCTGCGGCCGTTTCCAAAGTCGAACGTCTATTCCGCGTTAGCTTGGATTACTTCTAGTTCGAGATGCGCTCGCTCGGCTTCCTCCGGCCATTGGGTCAGACATGGACCGCATTGGCACTGGTCATTTGTTTAGTCGCATTGATGACCATGATGACCCAGTCATGGCTAGCAGCGCGGGCGTTTTTAATCACGGCCGGAATGTTGGGTTTCGCAGGTGGTTTGATTTGGTCGGCCACTGTGGGCGTAAAAATTGTTGCCAGAGCTGCTGAGGCATCGGCCTATGTGATGGCTTTGTGGTTTTTGACGCCGCTGTTTTTGATCATTCCATTCGTTTTGTTAACGCCGGGAATGAGCTATCTAGAAGCTCTGTTCGAAGCCTATTCGGCCTTCACGACGACAGGCGCCGTTTTACTTGCTCCGGAAAATGTGCCGGACACCGTCATTTTCTGGCGCTGCCTTCTCAGTTTTTTGGGTGGTTATCTAACTTTAATGACGGCAGCCGCCATTTTGGCAGCGTTCGATAAAGCCGGTCTGGAGCTTAGGAAATCGACTCTCCTAACGGTCAGTAAAGAAAATATTTTCTCCAACCTGCATGTCGCAGCCCGCCGTATAGCCTTTATTTATTGCGGATTAACCGCTGTGGCATTTCTATTTTTATTATCCAGTAGTGTTCCAGCATTCGAGGCGCTTTGCCTCGCATTCTCTGCAATATCAACGGGTGGATATACCGTTTCATCCGGTGCATTGGTTGGGCAGATAAACGGTGTCGCAATCGCCATTCTTGCAGTTGTCAGCCTCATTGGCGCGACCAATATTGCGTATCTGCACTCATTGGTATCCGAGCGCGATAAATTGCGGGACGCAGAACCATTGGCCATGATGGCGACGATCATCCTCCTCGCAGGCTTGTTTTACATTGGAACCTCTGGTGAATCTCCGATTCATCACGTTGTCGCAGATGCCATTTTTGTCGTATCCACGGCAGGGTTCACGGTATCCAATTCAGCAGGGCATGTACCATTGGCCGCCGTTCTGGTCGCAATGATTGGCGGGGCGGTTGCCTCCACAGCAGGTGGACTGAAAGTGTCCCGCCTCATCATTCTCAGCCGTTCGGCCTTAGCTGACCTTGCGCGGATGGCTCACCCGTCAGGTATTGTCTCGGTTAAATATCGTGGGCGGACAACCGAAAGTCCCGCCTTGTTGGCCTTGTGGGCGACGGTGCTTGGTTATATCGGATTGGTCGCCATCGGTGTCGTTCTATTGGCCCTTGCCGGCGAACCTTTTGAGGCGGCCTGGAGCGCGGCCACGACGGCTATTGCGAATGCCGGACCGCTGCATGACCAATTGGCGCCCGATCATCCATGGGCAAACCTATCGCCCATATCGCTTGGGTTTACGGTCTTGTTGATGGTCCTCGGTCGGTTGGAAGTGTTGGCTGGATTGGCTGCCATTGCTGCAATTTTCAGAAGGTTTTAGCGTCCAATGTCCCGCATTGCATACGTCAACGGTCGATTTGTTCCACACCGCCATGCCAGCATCCATATTGAAGATAGAGGCAATCAGTTTGCCGATGCAGTCTATGAGGTATGGGGCGTAAAAGATGGCGCATTGATGGACTTTGCCGGGCATATCGCTCGGCTTGCCCGCTCACTGGGGGAATTACAGATCCGTCGTCCTATGAGCGACAAAGCGCTAGGCCTGATAATCTCCAGAATGGTTACACTCAATCATATTCGCAATGGGTTGATATATTTACAAATATCACGCGGGCAAGCTCGCCGGGATCATGTGTTTCCGCCCCTGAATACACCTCCCGGAATCATGATTACGGCCAAAGCCATTAACGTCGGGAAAGCAGAGGCCAGAGCGCAAAAAGGAATATCTGTCATTACACAAGACGATATTCGCTGGGCACGCCGCGATATTAAATCCGTCTCTCTTCTCCCTAATGTGCTGGCCAAACAGGCCGCCGCAGAAGTCGGGGCCGGGGAATGCTGGATGGTTGATGGCAATGGTTTTATTACCGAGGCTTCGTCGTCCAACGCTTGGATCGTAACCTCTGACGGGATACTGGTCACACGAGCTGCGACCCATGACATTCTCAATGGAATCACACGGCAAACACTCTTCGAATTAGCCCGACTGGCAGGATTGAAGACAGAAGAGCGCGCCTTTACCGTTGATGAGGCCTATGCCGCCCGAGAGGCATTTGTGACGTCCGCCTCAGCATTTGCGACGCCCGTCGTGGAAATTGATAGAAAAACCATCGCAAACGGTCATCCGGGCACGTTTTCCTTGCAGCTTCGCGAGACATATGTTGCAACTGCGAAAGATCGCATTCGTCAACCAGAGGTCAGACCATCAGTCTGGCTGGTTGCGCGTCAAGGCAAACGTCTTGTAAATTAGGCAAGCAGTTCGAAAAAAAGAACAAGAATAACTGGAGTAAGCCCATGTCTGGCGACAAAAAAAGCAATAATCTGCAGGACGTTTTCCTTAATTCTGTCCGTAAAACCAAAACGCCTCTGACTATTTTTCTGGTCAATGGTGTGAAGCTCCAGGGCGTCGTAACCTGGTTTGATAATTTCTGCCTGCTGCTTCGCCGGGATGGTCAGTCACAGCTGGTCTACAAGCATGCAATATCGACAATCATGCCGGCAGCTCCGGTCTCGATGTTCGAGGCAGAGCAGGATGATGAGGACAGCGAAGCTTGATCGAAACCGAAACGCCGGCTGATAAAGCAATTGTTATTCGCGCCCGACTTGGCGCTGAAGACCCCGAGGAAAATGCAAGACTAGAAGAAGCAACGGGCCTGGCTGAAGCGCTGGGGCTAGATGTTGTCGAGTCAGTTTTCGCGCCCGTCCGGAAAATAGATCCGGGCCGTTTTTTCGGGCGCGGAAAACTGGATGAAATGGGCGATCATATTCACGATATCGACGCCAGCGTCGTTATCGTTGATGCCGCGCTTTCACCCGTTCAACAACGAAATTTGGAGAAATCCTGGAAGGTCAAAGTTGTCGATCGCACAGGATTAATCCTCGAAATTTTTGGCCTGCGTGCCCGCACCAAGGAAGGCCGATTGCAAGTCGAGCTGGCGCGGCTCGCATATGAGCGGTCCCGTCTGGTGCGCACGTGGACCCATCTTGAACGTCAACGTGGCGGGCAGGGCTTTATGGGCGGACCGGGGGAAACCCAGATTGAGGCTGATAGGCGTCAGCTCGCCGTCAAAATGGGCCGCTTGCGCCGTGAGTTGGACGAGGTTCGCCGGACACGGGCGTTACATCGCAAATCAAGGCAGGTCGCGCCTTATCCAATGGTCGCCATCGTTGGCTATACCAATGCCGGCAAATCCACCTTGTTCAATCGTATGACGGGGGCCCAAGTCTTTGCCAAGGACATGCCTTTCGCAACATTGGATACAACCATTCGCGGCTTCAAATCTCCTGCTGGAACGCAGCTATTATTATCCGACACCGTTGGTTTTATTACCGATTTGCCGACAGAGCTTGTCGCAGCATTTCGCGCCACGCTCGAAGAAGTGCGTGAGGCTGATATTATCGTCCATGTCCTCGACGTTTCAGCGGTCGATTTTGAAACTCGCCGCCGCGAGGTTGAGGCTATACTAGATGCCATTGACGCGGGGAGTGAACACGACCAGCCGGTGATCGAGGTCTTCAATAAAATCGATCTCTGGCAGCCTGAAAGGACCGATGATCCCGAGCGTCTGAGTGACCTTCCGCGAAAGAGTGAGGATTCAATCTGCGCCGTCAGCCTGTCAGCCCAGACAGGTGAGGGGCTTGATCGCCTGCTCCATGCCATCGACCGTGTGATGGCGGACAAGTCAGTCATGCTGGTGGTTAAGGCAGGGGTGAGGGATCAAAGAGCCATCGCCTGGCTTCATCAACACGGTGCCATCATCAAGGATAGTGTGGATGATGAAGGCGTAACAACCGCCCATGCAAGGTTATCGCCTGAAGCTGCGGGAAGATTTACATCGGAATTCCCGGAGCTGGCGCCGAATTTTGAGGATGCCAGCTAGCTATTCGCGTCGCTTGGCTTCAACCCAAAGCGCTTCCATGTCATCAAGGCTCGTGTCGCGAATTTCACGGTCGGCGGCCTTCAACGTATCTTCAATATAACGAAAGCGGCGCTCAAACTTCGCATTCGCACGGCGCAATGCCGCTTCACCATCCACTTTCATTTTTCGTGCCAAGTTCGTGCATACAAACAGTAAATCGCCAATTTCTTCTTCTATCTTATCGATGTCCTTCAAGTCGATGGCTTCGCGAACTTCCGCAAGCTCCTCATCAACTTTCGCCAGTACCCGCTCCGCATCAGGCCAGTCAAAGCCAACTGTGGCGGCGCGTTTTTGTAGCTTTTGAGCTCGCTTTAACCCGGGCAGGGCGAGGGGCACATCATCCAATAAACCATCGGATCCTGTTTTCTCTTTTCGTTCGGCTGCCTTGAGGTTTTCCCAATCAAGGGTCTGAGCTTCGGCATCAGCGTATGACTTGTCACCAAATACATGCGGATGGCGGCTCACCATCTTGTCTGAAATGGCATTTGCAACATCATCAAGGTCGAACAGGCCGGATTCTTCAGCCATACGCGCGTGGAAAACAACCTGGAGCAGGAGGTCGCCCAATTCATTCTTGAGTTCTTCCATATCACCACGCCGAATGGCGTCATCAACTTCATAGGCTTCCTCAATGGTATAGGGTGCAACAGTCTCGAAGGTCTGTTCCAAGTCCCAGGGACAGCCACCGTCAGGATCTCGTAAGCGTTCCATAATTTCGCGAAGTCGCTGGAGGGGAGTTTTAGTCATGGGTGCTCCTGATTGGATATCGCATAAATCAAATAAACGCATAATGTATATTATGAGACATATTGCATCTCATTTATATCATTGGCTAAACGGTCGGCAAGTCAGATGAGCAAATTCGCATCCCGTCATAAGCCGGTTCAATCCCCGCCGGAAGCTTGGCGGCGAGAATTTCGTAATCCAGATCGACATGCAGATTAGTCAGAACGCCACGATCCGGATTTGCACGCTCCAGCCACTCCAATGCGTCACTCACGCTCGCATGAGTTGGATGCGGCGTCTCGCGTAGCGCATCAACAATCCAGACTGATACGCCCTGGAAAACGTCGAACGCGGTATCTGGCACGCCGCTGACATCCGGTGAATATGCAAATGGTCCGACTTTGTAGCCCGCAGCAATAATGCTGCCATGTTCCAATCGCACCATTTGGATCGGCATCAACCCACCCGGGCCATCAATTTTAAAGACTTCACCCTCGGCCGGAATATCGTGCGCTTCCAGTATCGATGGATATGGCGAGCCGGGTTTGGATTCAAATACATATTTGAACCGTGTTGTCAGGCTGTTTGCGGTCTCGGATATCATCCAGACAGGCAAGCGTTCGCGCGCCCGAAGCACATACGGTCGCAAGTCATCAATTCCGTGCGTCTGATCAGCGTGATCATGCGTGTAGATAACGGCATCCAGTCTTTTTACGTCCGCCGACAACATCTGTTCGCGAAAGTCTGGTGAAGTATCAATCACCGTAATTGTTCGCGCGCCGGATTCAAATAAGTCTTTTGTTTCAGAATATTCCACCAGAATACTACAGCGTCGGCGACGGTTTTTCGGATTGGTTGGATCGCACACACCCCAATTACCATCGGGCCGCGGCACGCCGCCGGAAGAGCCGCATCCAAGGATCGTTACCTGCCAGATAGCATCCCCACTCATTTCGGCCGCTCCGCCTTGGAAAATAGCTGGAAGAAGGCGTTGGTTGTGTTTGCCACGCCCTCATCGCGTGTCCAGCCAAGCGTATCGCAAACGCCGGTAAGCACATCAGGCAGGTAAGAGGGCTCATTGCGGCGACCACGGTGCGGCATCGGTGCCAGATACGGACAATCTGTTTCGATGATGATGCGTTCTGCCGGTATATGATCACGAAAGACGCTGCGAACATCTTCAGCTTTTTTGAATGTGATGATGCCGGAAGCTGCAAAGTATGCCCCGAGCGCCGCGCCGCGTCGGGCGAGCTCGGCACCGCCTGTGTAGCAATGCAGGAGCGCGCGGAACGCCCCCTTCTCCATTTCATCTTCCAGCAGATCGGCCATTTCGATGTCGGCTTCACGGGTATGCAGAATCAACGGCAAATCCGTTTGTCGCGCCGCCTCAATATGAGCCCGCAGGCTCTGAAACTGGTCTTCGCGAGGGCTGTAGCCATAATGAAAGTCCAGCCCGGTTTCCCCTATTCCGATAACCTTGGGATGTTGGGCGATTTCAATAAGTTCGTCAGCGCTTATATCGGGTCGATCCTTGGCGTGGTGGGGGTGGGCACCGATAGTGCACCAAATATCATCATGCGCCTCGGCGATCTCCGACACCTCCTCAAAATCAGAGAGACGGCAACATATCGCAATCATCCCGCCAACACCTGCAGACCGAGCACGGTCCAGAACCTCGGGCAAATCATCGGCGAATGTTTCGCCATGCAAGTTGGTGTGGCTATCGATCAACATAAATTAGCTTCGGCTAGCACGAGCTGCGCTCTCCATGTGAGCAAACGCCGCCAGAGCCGTTTGTTTGGCATCCAGATATACGCCCTCGGCTTCGGTTTCGAGCCCTAGAATGGAATGCCAGGCGTCCAGCCATGGCTCTGGTGGATTACCCTTGGCGGCTTCCTCCTTGGCGAGCCGCGCCGTATTGCGTGTCAAGGAAGCGTATAAATGCGGCCGCAAAGATTCACCGGCCTTGGAAGAAACCTTGGCAGCCAAACGACGAGAAGCGCGAGCATCCCAATTAGGCAATCGACCAAGAAGGTCACGGACATCATTTTCAAGCCCGACGGCACCCGACTGAAGCAAAGCCAGAGCTCGCCCCGGTGCGCCAGCTGCGAGCTCGGAAGCCGCGTCAGCATCTTTCGACGCGACGCCATGCTTTTCGACGAGCCAATCTCGCGTCGCGTCTATAGTCGGTGCACGTAAATCCAGCTGTCTGCAACGAGATCGAATTGTGGGTAGAAGTCGACCCGGAGAATGGGTCACCAAGAACAGCAATCCCTGCTTGGGCGGTTCTTCCAACGTTTTCAGTAATCCGTTGGCAGCATTGCGATTAAACTCATCCATGGAATCGATGATCGCTATCCGCCAACCAGCCTCTCCGCCGCTACGCGAAAAAAAATCTGGCACACGGCGCACTTCGTCAATCGTGACCTCCCCGCGCCAGCGTTTTCGTTTCTCGTCCCATGGACGGCGGATGCCCAAAAGGTTTGGGTGAGCTTGCGCCCTGACCTTTTGTTTGACGGCGTCCACGTCACCAGTTTCCGCCAACAAGGACATAGCGGCCTTATAGGCAAAGCTGGCTTTTCCAACGCCCTTCGGTCCGGTGATCATCCAGGCATGGTGCAAACGCCCTGAATTCCGCGCTGAATTAAACTGGGCCATAGCCGCATCATGGCCAAACAGATCTTCGATTTCACGCGGCGGTACGCAACCCGCTTCACAATCAGGTTCCAGATCCGGATCACTCATTTTGAAGACGCTCCAGCAAGGCACCTAGCCCCGCACTCGCAACTTTGTCCGGGTCATCCCCGCCGTTTAATGTCACAAAGCGATCCGGCTCAGCGGCGGCCAATTCATGGAAACAGGCGCGTAAGCGTTCGTGAAACGCAAGAGCTTTCGATTCAAATCGAACCTCCAACCCCAGACGATCTCGGGTGCGGTGTAGGCCTGTTTCTGGTGGAATATCCACCAACAAGGTCAAGGCCGGTTGAAAATCGCCCAACACGAGCTGGTGAAGCGTTTTCAGACGGACAATATCAATCCCACCAGCAGCGCCTTGATAGGCCATTGTAGAATCTGCAAACCGGTCTGAAATGACGATGGCACCCCGCGCGATGGCAGGTTGAATAACTTTTTCAACGTGATCGAACCGGGCGGCATAGAAAAGTAGAGCTTCGGTCATCGCCGACCAGCGTTCGGTATCGCCCTTCACCAACAATTCCCGGATTTCTTCCGCGCCGGGTGTTCCTCCGGGTTCGCGGGTCAACACCACCTCATGGCCGAGCTCGACGAGTGATGTTTGCAGAGACCGCGCAAGAGTGGACTTTCCTGCCCCCTCACCGCCTTCCAGTGTGACGAACATACCGTTCGTCATCAATTTGCTCCGAAAAGACTACCCAGCCCCGCTAGGGCTCGCCCAACCATGCCCTGTTTGGCGACATCCTCTGTCGCCTGCAGATCGAACATGCGGGTTTCGATCCCGGCACCAGAAATCTCTAGCCGAGCCACTACATCACCTTCAAAAATCGGGGCTGCAACAGGTCCATCATAAACAATGTTGGCGCTCAGATCGTCGCGGGCACGGGAATAAACGCCAATGCGTACATCTTCTGTCAAACGCAGCGAAACGGTTTCAGCCTGACCGAGAAAAACATCAGCTTCACCGATCATATCGCCGGCGTCACCCAATTCTGCAATCTCGAAATCAACCAATGCCGCGCGCATCAATCGCTCGCCTTCATTGGCACGAGCGCGCTCGCTTTCCATACCATTGTACACAACGATACGCCGCACACCGTCACGAACGCCGGACGCAACCAGACCGTAACCACTTTCCTCGGTGTGGCCCGTTTTTAATCCATCCACCGAATCCATTGTGGCCAGAAGCGGGTTGCGATTGAACTGACGGATTCCATTATACGTAAACTCCCGTTCTCTAAATATTTCATAGAGTTCTGAGTGATTTTGAATGAGAATGGATGCCAATCTGGCGAGGTCAGCAGCACTGATCCGTTGGTCCGGATGCGGCCACCCCGTCGAATTCGCGAAACTGGCACTCGACATTCCCAATTCGCGGGCGCGGGCCGTCATGTCGACAGCAAAAGCGCTTTCAGAACCAGAAATTGCCTCTGCAATAACGATACAGGCGTCATTACCAGACTGGATGATGATGCCGCGCAGCAAGTCTTCAACACGAACGCGCGAATTGATTTCAAGAAACATGGTCGAGGAACCAGACGCGGCTCCGCCGGTTCTCCAGGCATGCTCGGACACAGGCAATTCGTCATCCAATGAGAGCGCACCGCGATCGATAGCTTCAAACGCCATCAACAATGTCATGAGCTTCGACATCGACGCCGGAGGCATCGCCTCCTCGCCATTGTGATTCAGGAGAATTTCGCCTGTATCGTAATCAAGGATCACGGCATGACTGGCAGAAGTCTGAAAGTCCTGAGCCAGAGCAGCAGGCGTAAGAGCAAGCAGGCATATTATTGCGAAGGCGCGCACAAGCATATCTCCATCTCGGAATCAGACAGCCAGTCGATTGGCCTGATTGAACCGCGATGCAAGGCTGACGTCCAGCCTGCTGTCAGTTGAGCACAACCACCCGGGCGTCGTGAACACCGTAACGGGACAATTCCCGGCTGAGGGAGTCGGCATCGGATCGGACCAAATCATTGCCTATATAGACCCTGTAAACGCGCCGACCTGCTGATCGTGCATCCTCAATCCGGACATCACCAGCCGAAGCGAGCCTCTGGCGCATGGCTTCGGCGTTTTCACGCCGGGAAAAAGCCCCGGCCTGAACGCGATAACGCGCATTCGCATTATTGGCGGCGTAAATTCGTGACGGCGCAACAGTCCCCGCTGGCGCTAAACCGTCTGGCGGCCCCAAATAGCGAACCCTTACCCGCGTCAAGCCTTGTGAAAGGAAACCAAGCTCAACGGCAGCAGCGCGGCTAACATCCAGAATACGATCATCTGCAAACGGGCCGCGATCATTCAGGCGCAAGACGGCAGTGCGGCCATTTTCCAGATTTGTCACCTCGATCATGCTGGGAATGGGCAATGTCGTATGCGCAGCAGATAGAGCGTTCTGATCGAAGATTTCACCGTTTGCCGTCGGTCGTCCGTGGAAATTCGGTCCATACCAGGACGATACGCCGGTCTCGTCATAGTCATCGTCGCGTTCAGGCACATAAGTGCGCCCCGCAATGACATAAGGACGGCCGACTTTCTGCTCGCCGCTGCCACCTGTCCACGCGCTGGAACTGCTTCCTGCATTGATGGATCCAGATGTTGTCGATCGACTTGGCGGAGACGATGTGTCGATGCCGCGCACGATATAAGACGAATTTGCCGAGCATGCGCTGAGCATCGCTGAACAGAGCACCACTGCAATCATAACTGAAGACCTGGCTGAAAAATGCACAGCTTCTCTCCCGCACCAATGAATCTGACGCGGTTTCTAACTGAAAGGAATGAAACAAGTGTAAGCATTAGCCTGTTGCTTTTTACCAGTCTCCCCCGCTAAGAGGAAACATCATCTGCGGAGGGGTGGCAGAGTGGTCGATTGCGGCGGTCTTGAAAACCGTTGAGCCGCGAGGTTCCGGGGGTTCGAATCCCTCCCCCTCCGCCAGAGATACAAAAAAGCCCGGCACAATGGCCGGGCTTTTCTATTAATGGCTAATCATCGTTACCAGCCCCAACGCAATAAAACGAAAATGAGCCGCCCGGTCAGGGGCGGCTCCAAATAAATTGGTAGATACGCACTAAGGCGTGCGGACCGCAACGCTGGTGGCGCCAACAGCATTTGCGCCTTCGGTGAAGCGAACAAACACACGGTTACGCGCTGGATCATTAGCGATCGCCGCGCCGGTGCCTCTTACAAAAACACCGAATGTTGCGGTTGCAGCCGCCCCAATCGTCAGAGTTTGTGTAGCGGCACGCGGCGTTGTGCAAGCACCCGTTCCTGGGTCAGTTTGGCAAATTTCTAGCGTAGCAATCGCCAACGTCCGACCGCCTGTATCGGCGGAAACAACAATGCTTCCAGACGTACCGACATTAGACACTGCGACCGAGAAAACACCGACGAATGGCGTGGTCGCGGGCACCACTACATAGCCCGGAGCGGCAGGAAGCGTGGCTGCAAGAGCCACAACATCCGCCGTTGCGACTGTGGTCGAACGGAATGTCAGGGAATTCAAACCAAGTCTGTATTCCGCAGACCGGCGATTGCCGCAGAAAGCCTCGATAAACAGATCGCTTTCATTATTGGCCGACGGATAGAAACCCGGCGTACCTACACCATCAACAAAATCCGCTGCACTGGTGACAGAAAAGATGAAATTCTGTGCAGCGCCAGCGGCGACATCAAT